>Ga0137371_10000946_pt1 | contig 22360 bp, 22 predicted proteins | sample SagtaG_7_FD_104919 | JGI IMG/M metagenome (GOLD analysis project Ga0137371, IMG submission 104919) | Vadose zone soil microbial communities from Sagehorn Ranch, Mendocino, California, USA - Sage1_R_40_16 metaG | ecosystem: Environmental > Terrestrial > Soil > Vadose zone | place: USA...
GACGCGCTCGGCGCTCCAGGTAGCCAGGTTTTTACGCTCAATTACATCAAGAGCAATACCACATTCGCCATTTCCGAAGGAAAATCCCTGGCAAACTTGCCCGGCTCTGGTCAACAGCTCAGCCTGCGTGGTACAACAGCAACCCTCTCAACAGTGGGCAGCACGATGACGCTCACCTGGACGGAGAAAGGTGTAGGCATTCAAATCGCTGGTAGCTTGAGCAAAGACGAGTTAGTGGCGATTGCGAATATGTTGTCCTAACCAGCAAGGCTTTCTTTGGCAGTCTCATGTATACTAAGAAGAGTAGCCCCTCGATAATGACTTTTAATTCAATAATCCGGTCATCTGTAGGGGCCGATTGATCGCGCCCATCGCCGATTTATCGGCCTTCGGTAGATGTTCCGATGTCCCAATTAAAAAGTTAAACATCATTATCGAGGAGCGAGCGAAGCGAGGGCATGGCTCTGCTGATCCACAAGAAGGAGCTGTCGTTACACTATGAATCAGGAATTTAGCACACAGGTACTGACAAGGAAGCCTCTCCCTCTCCAGGAAGCTTGCACTGAGCCTTTAGCCCTGAGCGACAGCGAATGGAGGGAAGGGGTGAAGCAAGCAAGGGGCCCAGTAATTAATCTGTTTCAAAATGAAACATACTTGAAACAGATCGCTGCTAACACAGCCTCTGAAGCGGGATCCCGACCAGGCATTGACAAGGTACATTGCAAAATGCAACAGACTGCAACATGTTTTTTGGCAATACAAAAAAGTGAGTAAGTGCTATGGATTTCAAAACATTACCGAAGGTAGAACTTCATCTGCACCTGGACTGCTCGTTAAGTTATGCAGTCGTTTCTCGCCTGGATCCCTCCATCACGCAGGACGAGTACCAGAACGATTTTATCCCTCCTGACAAATGCACAAGCCTGGCAGAGATCCTCACAAGAGCTTCCAAAAGCGTTGCCTTGATGCAAACAGAAGAGCAACTGCGACTGGTGACCTTCGATGCGTTTGAACAACTACAGCGCGAGAACGTGTTCTATGCAGAATTACGTTTTGCCCCGCTTCTACATACTGAGAAAGGACTCTCTGCAGAAGACGTCGTAGAGATCCTAGAAGCTGCTGCTTCTAGAGCAAGCCAGGCTACTGGAGTAGAAACTCGCCTGATTCTCTGTACGCTGCGTCATTTCTCAGCAGAGCAAAGCATGCAAACAGCAAAACTCGTAGAGCGTTTCAAAGGAACGCTCGTTGCTGCTCTCGACATAGCTGGCGACGAAACAGCTTATTCCCTTGACGCTCATATTCCAGCATTCCAGTTTGCTGCTCAAAACAGGATTCTGCGAACAGCGCATGCCGGTGAATCTGGTGGCGCAGAGAGCGTATGGAAAACATTGCGCGAACTGGGTCCTTCACGCATTGGTCATGGCGTACACAGCATTGAGGACCCTGCCTTGATAGAACATCTGAGGAAAGAACATATTCATCTCGAAGTGTGCCCGACGTCAAACTTTCGCACCAATGCTGTTGATACCTACGCTGAGCATCCAATAGACAGACTGTATGAAGCTGGCCTCTCGTTAAGCGTGAATACTGATGGACGCACGCTCTGCAACATCACGCTGGTGCAAGAATATGAAAAGCTGCATCACGTTTTTGGATGGGACAAGACACACTTTCTCCAATGCAACCTGTATGCTCTTCGTGCCGCTTTTCTTCCAGAGGCTGAAAAACAGCGTTTAGAAAACCGGGTGCGCGATGAATATGGCAGAGCTTAGCAGTGAGCGCGATTCATTGTGCCTTTACAATTATGATTGTGCCATCGTCTCCTTCACCACCTCCGCCAGCGCCTTGATAAACAGCGGCGAGGTATTCAAGGATTCGATGCGGGCGAACTTAATACCATTCTCTTCTGCCTGTTGTCTTGCTCCAATCTCGATATCGTAGAGGATCTCGAGATGGTCAGCCAGGAACTGCACCGGCGCAATCAAGACATGCCTATGCCCGGCAGCACGTAGTTCGGGCATGATATCGGCAAAGTCCGGTTTGAGCCATTCCTCTGGCGTGTGGCCCGCGCTCTGATAGCAGAACATCCAGCGCTCTTCGGGAAGATTTACCAGTTCGGCAACCTTAGTGGCTGTCTCCTTAAGGCTGTTGATATAATCCGGTTCTTTGTCTATAACACGTTTGGGCATGCTATGCGCCGTGAACAGCACAGGGACACGTTTGCGTACTTTCGCTGGAAAGCGGTCAAGCGCCTCTTGCACACGTTCGGCCAGCGCCTGCAAGAAATAGGGCTGGAGGTGCCAGTCTCCAGCGATCTTTAATACCAGGTCATTCTGGTGCAGTTCTTCCACAGCATCTTCCAGGGTCCGCGTGTAGCCACTCATAATGATCGGTGAGTACTGTGGCGACATAATCACGCCTATCAACTCTTGCGCACCTGCAGCGACCTCAGGTACAAGATCGGCAATAAAGGGTGGAGCAAAACGCATGCCAGCAGTCACGTGGAATAGCGGACCGCCAGCATATTGTCTATTTAACTCCTCCTCAAGTGCGGCAGCTTGCTCGCGTGTGATACGCAGCAGCGGTGAGCCACCTATAAGAGCATAACGCCGTCGAAATTCTGTTATTAACTCTTCATCGGGTGAGCGGCCGCCGCGTACATTTTTCAAATAGGCGGGAATAGCATCGAGCGTTGCCGGTGAGCCATAGGTCATCAGCATTACTCCAATATGTGGATTCGTCATCATTTTGTATCCTTATAGCTATCGTTTCGTTACCTCGTGAACAGCATCGACCAGCCTGCGCAGCACTTCCGGTGGTGTGTCTGCCAGTACACCATGCCCTAAATTAAAGATATGTCCAGGGCGATTGGCAGCGCGTCGCAGAACATCATGCATTCCTTCCTCGATCACATGCCAGGCAGTCAGCAGTAGTGCGGGATCGAGATTACCCTGGATGCCCCGGTCGTAGCCAATACGCGTCCAGGCGGTGTCGAGATCCATGCGCCAATCGATGCTGATTATATCGCCTCCTGCTTCTGCCATCAGCTCAAGCAAACTGGCTGAATTGGTGCCGAAATGAATGGCGGGTGTGCCAGTTTGCTTGATCGCTTCGAAGATACGCTGCGAGTAGGGTTGTACAAAGCGTTTGTAGACGCTGGGACTAAGTGCGCCAACCCAACTATCAAATAGCTGCACAACATCCACCCCTGCTGAAACCTGGGCAAGTAGGTAGCTCGTCACTACCCTGGTCAGTTTATTCATCAGGGCGTGCCAGGTCTCTGGCTGTCCATACATCAGCGACTTGGCAACGCCATAATCACGTGAAGGTCGCCCCTCAATCAAATAACAGGCCAGCGTGAAAGGGGCGCCAGAGAAACCGATGATGGCTTGCTTTCCTTCCAGTTCGCGCCTGACGAGTCGAATCGCCTCCATCACAAAGGGCGTAGATTCTTCAGCATCAATAATGTGTAACGCTTCAACATTCTGCATCGTGCGGATGGGGTTATGAATGATTGGACCGATTTCTGGTTGTATCTCCAGCGAGACGCCCATGCCTTCCAGGGGCAGCATAATGTCGGCGTAAAGAACCGCGCCATCAACGCCAAGCTCCTTTACGGGCATCAATGTGACCTGTGCACATAGTTCAGGTGTCTTTGCCATAGTGAGAATATCATAACGCTTGCGCAACTCGCGGTACTCGTCCAGGCAGCGACCAGCCTGCCGCATGAACCAGACAGGCGTGGCATCGGGTTGTCGATGGTGACAGGCATCAAGAAAACGGGCAACGCCAGTGTGCGACATTACAGAGGAGGTAACAGTATTTCTGTTTGATTGCATGCTTCTTCCTTAATCAATGTTGTGTGTTCGTTGCATCGCTTCTGTATGGATCACCATCTTTGTTAGAGAATGGCAACCACAGCAACCAACTTTAATATGATAGCGTGGATTTAGGAATGCGGCAACAATAAATCTGTGTAAATATTACAAAATGGGAAAGTTGTATGGAGAATTTTTTAGAAAATGAAGGCTTTACGAAGCCTGAAATACCTTGAAGTTGGCGAAACTGGCCTCTCCACTGTTAAGTTGAAAACCTGTTCCGGCGGCAAAACCAACCGCTCCGCCGGTATAGGTGCTATCCTGATGCTCTCCAACGAAGGTACCGTTAATAAACAGTTTGAAATCGCTGCCGTTAGCAATTACAAGCAAGGTATTCTTCTGCTTGCCTGGAGCAATTGTACTACTGTCTCTATCTTGTATGAGATAGGTGAAGTTTCCTCCATCAGCGCCAGGATCATGGTGGCCAAAGAAAAACTCCCTATATTTATTGATCCCGAAGTAATAATATTGTTGGTCGTTGGCGCGGAAGATTAAACCCGCATTGCTTCCCGAGAGCAGAGAGACATCCACCTGCAAAGCTGCATTGTCATAGGATAGAACATTTGATTCGCAAGTCGCAAAAGAACCCGCCTGTTTTACCCTGACATGATACGTCCCACCCGTAAAGATGCAAGAATTATTATCAACGTACCAGTCACTGATGATGCTGCTGCTTAGATCATCTGCAAGAAGAGGCCTGCCGCTGGTAATTGCACTGGCAGTTGCAGCTTCTGCTTGTTGGATTGGGGGTCTGGTCACGCTGGCCTTTGGTGTAGCTGTACCTTTAGTCAGTGTTCCATTGTTCCTGGTCTTTGCAGCCTGGGCTGTCGTAGTAGAGGCCTTGCCAGCAGAGTTACTTCTGCTATAAGTGAAGACACCAAAAAGGATCATTGACATGATAAGTAGCAAAAAACTAATGCCCATAAAGCTGGTAAACACAAAGACATTTCGGTTATCTCCTGCGTTGCGTAACCTTGTGGGTCTTGCAGATCGCTGTATGGACGAGAGAATAGCTGGCCTGGCAGACTGTTCGATGATTGTTTGCCCTGGTGTGCTGGTGGCCGATCCATTGCTATTGAGTGGATACTCCGAAAGAACAAGCTTATCTTCTGCAGCAAGCAGAGCCTGCAGGTAGGCTTGTGTTAGCTCCTTCGGCGTCTGGAAGCGGCGACGCGGGTCTTTGTCCAATGCACGCAGTATGACTTGTTCAACCTCGTGAGGAATGGCAGGGTTGAGCTGTGAGGGCGGTATGGGGGGCTCATGCAACTGCCTCAAGTACACAGCCAGGGACGTATCGCCTGTGAATGGCAGGCGTCCGGTGACCATTTCGTAGAGCGATATGCCAAGCGCGTAAAGATCACTACTCATAGAGGCAGGGACATCGGCCAGTTCGGGTGCCATATATTCGGGCGTACCCAACAGCACTCCTGTTCGTGTAACGCCGTCCGCCCCATTCATGGCTTTTGCCAGTCCAAAATCCGCCAGGTAGGCATAGTGATCGTCGCGTAAGAGGATATTCGAAGGTTTGATATCGCGATGCACAATACCATGTTCGTGAGCATACTGTAGACCACTCGCTATTTGTGAAAGCATCTCCCCGGCCTCTTCCAGCGTCAAAGGCCCTCTTTCCAACCTTTCGCTTAGGGATTCATGCTCGATGTAAGGCATTACGAGGTAGTGCCAGGGTTCTTGTGTACCATAATCAAAGGCAGGCAGAATGTGGTCATGGTGTAAATTGCCGATGGCTCCTGCTTCACGCTGAAAACGCTCAATGTAGTCCACGTGGCTGCTGCTTAGTACCTTGATGGCTACATCGCGATGCATCCGTTCGTCATAGGCCAGGTAGACTTCCGACATACCACCATGTCCCAACAGGCGTTGCAGGCGGTAGCGGCCTAATTTGTTCCCTACCAAAGCATGCATATATTCTTAATAATCCTTAAATATGAACGGCCGCCTTTCGCCCAGGGCGACCTTTGATAAGCAGTACAGGCACTATATTCAGCATATCATTAAATGTCAATATTTAGTTATCGCTCGGGGTGCCTGTTAATCATCACTGCCGTTTCCATTCGCGTGCTTATGCTTATGCTTATTTTTATGTTGAGGAGTTGTAGACTGCTGTGAATGCCGGTTACCACTGACACTATGAGCTACTTGCGTACTAGGAGTTCTAGGGGTAGATGCATTCTCAGGTGCAGGGGTAGATGTATGGTGCGTTTGCTGTATATTGGCCGCGAACTGTGCGCTTGCGCTTGCAGTCAAGTGTTCATGGCTACTATCTCTTGCGACTAAAACGCCCAGCGACAGGGGAATTGTGAGTAGCACGACTGCTGCCAGGGCGACAATGGCCTTTTGCAAATTGCGACGGAGACTTGGTCGTCGTGGTACGGCTTGCCGGACAGCATCTGGTAATGTACTGCTATTTGCATTATGGAGTGTTATAACTGCGGGTGCAAAGTTTTGCGCCAGGAGTGAGGATCCGGTTTGCTCAGAAGCTATGAGCGCTGTTTCATAGGCCTGAACCATTGCCTTTGCACTAGGGAAACGGTGTTGTGGGTCTTTATTCAGCGCACACAAAATAACTTGCTCTACAGCAGGAGAAATGGCAGGATTGAGATGAGAAGGAGGTGCCGGTAGCTCTCGAAGATGTTTCCAGTACACTGATAAGGGTGTACTGCCTGTGAATGGAGTGCGTCCTGTAAGCATTTGGTACAACAAAACGCCCAGGGCATAGATATCGCTGCTTACACTTTCTGGTCTATCAGCCAGCTCAGGCGCCATGAACTCAGGTGTACCTATCAGATAACCTGTTTGCGTGAGATCGCTTCCCTCCTCTAATGCCTTTGCCAACCCAAAATCTGCGAGATAGACATGCTGCTCATCAGGGGCATCAATCAAGATATTTGAGGGTTTAATGTCGCGATGGATGATGCCTTGATCGTGTGCAAACTGTAATGCACTTGCCACTTGTGCGAGTATGTTACCTGCTTCTTCCTTTGTCAGTCTGCCTTTTGCAATGCGCTCGCGTAACGTCCCTCCCTTCATATAGGGCATGACCAGGTACTGATACGAGTCGTGCTCTCCATAATCCAGGATTGGTAGAATATGATCGTGCAACAGTTTACTCATGGCCTGTACTTCGCGATGCAGGCGCTGTATCCTGTCACCGTCGTCACTACTGACCAGCTTGATGGCTACCTCACGACACATAAGTTCATCATAAGCCAGGTAAACGTCTGACATGCCCCCACGGCGTAAACGTTGTTGAAGGCGGTAGCGGCCTGCAATAGGTTCTTGAAGTTCAAGCATGGTGATTTCCTGAGTTTCCTTCATCTTTTTAACACGCCTCTATACAGGTAATACGTTTGCAGGTCTCAATTCGTGTCAAGCTATTTCTGTTGTGTTGGGCTGTTTCTGTGTATGGTACAATTTCCTGGGTCGGCTCTATGAGGCAAGGTGAGGAGAAGAAAGGAATCTTTATGCCGGATCGTCTTGTTTATTCCACCGATGGTGGTAGAGTGAATACCTGTCCAGTATGCGGACAGCCAAATAAACGTTGTCGTTGTGATCAATCGTCAACACTGCAAACTACCGCTTCTGCAAAGAAAAAGAGCGATGGCATTGTGCGTATCATGCGAGATCGTAAGCATCGCGGTGGAAAGACTGTGACTGTAATTACCGGTATGCCTGCCAGCGATGAGATGATTGCAGCACTCGCACAGCAATTGAAGAAACTATGCGGCTCCGGCGGCACCGTCAAAGATGGAGTGATCGAGATTCAGGGCGACCATTGTGAAAAGGTGCAGGCTAAATTGAGTGAGTTGGGGTATAAGGTAAAGCGGGCAGGAGGGTAAATCTCTACTTTAGCCACGGCAGCCTTTCTTTCAGTTCCGGTAGCGCCTGCTCTACTGCCTCTCTCCCAACCTCCACAAATTTACGTCCCTCAGAAAACTGGCGCAACGAAATGCGGTGTAGTTTAGGCCGTATAACCACATCTGCCTCCCGGATACTGTGCATACCAATCGTCGCCATTGTCAGGTCGTAGGTGCGCAGCAGTACATCAACAATATGTGGTGAGCGGAGTCTCTTCTGTTGCCCTTGGTGTGATGACTCTTCCAGCCAGGGAGTCGCGCTTTCCAGAGAAGGTGGCTCCTGTCCACCTAGTTCTGAAGCGAGCAAAATGTCTGCTCCCATCTTCCTGATAAGACGAATTGGCACGGGATCGTGCATACCCGCATCCATCAGGATATGATCGCCTACCAGTACGGGTGGGAAAATGCCGGGCAGTGCTACGCAGGCTAATCCTGCCTGCCAGAGTAATCCCCGGTCCAGTACGACGCCCGCTCGTGTTGTCAGGTCAATCGCCACCATAGCGAAAGGAGTCGTCAGATCCTCGAAGCGCAGATCACCACAGTATTCTCGCAGCATGCGTTTCACACCTTTGTTCGAGAAAATAGAGGTGCGGGGAAAACTCCACTGAACAATATGACGTTGAATCTCCAGAAAAATCGCCTCGCTCTCAGCAAATGATTTACCTATCAGGTACATGCCGGGCGTAATAATTCCGCTACTGCATGCTGCAATATAGTCGAGAGGTATCCCATAATGTAGCAGGCGCTCCAGGACGCCCAGGTGCGCAAATCCTCTTGCGCCGCCGCCGCCAAAAGCAATGCCTATAGTCTGGCGTCCGATGTGCCGTGCCACGAAATCTACCGCTTTCGTCAACTCAGCCTCTGCCGCGTTTTGGCGCAGCATCACCTGCTGTTCCCAGCATTGTTGAAGCAAGCGAGTATCGGCAGGCAGGAGATGTGTAACGGCATGACCCAGATGTGCAGCATAGCGATCCTGTATGCCGATCGTAGGGCGTTCGGGAACATGTGCTACGAAAAGAGATAGCACGTTGTCTTTTGTATTCTTCCGCATGCCGGGTGCAATGAATTTTTTGGGCGCAGCGAATTGCGCCCCTAAGATCACAATTGCCCTGCTACATTGTTCCGCTATGGCCTGCACTAAGTCAGAAGGTGTTGCCTGAGTGGTTACCAGCAAAAGGTAATCATATAGCCCTGCCAGGTCGATTATGGTCGATCTCAGTGCGCTGGTATCCAATGTCGTCACCTGTTCAGAAGCTGGTGTTACGGCTGCAAACGCAGGATAGTGCTGTCCATCGTCTGTAAAAGTAAGGCCATGGTGTGCCTGGAGTAGACTATGATCGTTCGCACATTCAAGTAAAGTAGGGCGTATCTGGGCCGGATGCGCTGCAAAGCGCGGGCCGATTGCCTCATCCTGTCCACAAAACTCCAGCATAAGTACGCGTTTGTGACTGCGCATTGCCAGCGCATCCGCAATGTGGAGGGCCAGCGATCTCTCTAACGGAGCCACAGAACTATCCGCCAGGGAAAGCCAGACTCGTTCGGCAGCATAATCTGAGAGGAACTGCAGGTTTGTGCGTGCCAGGCGCAGGGAGAGAATTGCATTGATATTTTGCAGCAGCGTTGGACAGGTTCCGATCAGTGTCAGAAAATCCGCCTGTGGGAGTACCCACAGCATTGTATCCTGCTCGGCACGTACGGTAGCTGATGGTGGTTCGCCAGTGATCAGTGACATCTCGCCAAAGCATTCACCTGGCCCTAACTGGGCGATTCTTGTACCGCTTCCAGCTTCTTCTTGCAGCAAGATGCTCACCAGGCCCGAGGCGATGATGTATAAGTGACCGTGCCATACACCGCGTTCGAGAATACGTGCGCCGCGATCATAGCTGATAAGCTGAAGCCGCGCAAGTATATTCGCTGTTTCGTGTGGCTGCAAGTTGCGAAACAGTGCGCTGGACTCAATCAGTTTGTGTGGTTCCAGGTTCTGCATGAGATGATTGTATCGGCAATTTAGTTTCATGTCCAGCTATTTCCGTTTTCTTGATAGCAAGTTGGAATAGCGAGGTAAACATAAGAACAAATGGACTATACACTAGAGAGGATTTTCATGAACATTAATGAGCAACTTGAAAAAATATTAGCAGATTTAGGAGTTGAGATGGAATACGCAGAATATGAGCATTATGATGAAAACTCCGTTCCTGAGATTTCCATTTTTCAGTCCTCACGCGATCACTATGGAGTCTTCTATCGCCTGGACATTATTGACCAGGTGCCGCAACTTCGCATCATGCTACCTGTTGAAGATGGAGCTTTGAAGGTAGAGATCTACCTGGTACGCCTGAGCATGAAAACACCTCTCCATACCTGGTTTACAGGAATTGCCGCCTATCATGGGAGTCCAGCCTTTGAGCGTGGACGCGAAGGTAGCCTACAGCATCTCCTTTATGCCGTTGCCGAGATGATGAAGCAACTCTTCTGGTCCGGCGACCTCGATAGCATGCGCTTCCCACCAGAAATCGATGTTCGACGCTTGATATAGACCTCCTCCTAACAGTACTGTCATATCTTTGCATTGCCTGCGTCCTGTGGTACACTTTGAGATGATAAAAAAGCAAGAGGAAGTACTATGACCGATACCTTAGACGTTGCAGGACAGGAAGCGCAAAAGCATTTGGGATTCAAGCACGCTGCACGTGAGCTAGCCTTACCAAAATCGCGTGCGGCCATTCGCTATTGTGCTAACTGTATCCGTGCAACTCACCGGCAGGAGTATATGGTTGCCGCAGAACTGCTTGAGCAGGCCTCAGTGCTCCTTAGCGAAATGGCAGAGGATTTACGTAATCACCAGGATATTTTCTATGCAGGGTTTGTACAGGATGCGCAGAAAGAATATGCAGAAGCCGCCGCTTTCATGGCTCTCACTCAAAATCGTCCTTTACCCTTAGCTGCTGATCTCTCCATTGACTGGGCGCCTTACCTCAATGGCCTGGGAGAAGCTGTAGGCGAGTTAAGACGCTATGTATTGGACCAATTGCGGCGCGGCAATCTTGACAACTGTGAGGTTTTCTTACGCTATATGGATGATATCTACTCGCTCCTGATTACCATCGATTTCCCAGATGCCATTACTGGTGGATTGCGGCGCACAACAGACGCAGCCAGGGGTATTTTGGAGAAGACTCGCGGCGACCTGACGATTGCTGTTGGACAGGCGCAATTAGAACGTACCATGCGCGCCTTGAAGCAGGATTTGCAAAAAATGTAACTTATTAAGCCTAGAAGGAGGCGCATGAGTAGCACTATGCCAAACAAAGATGCGCCAGCTAACAATACAGATGCTATATCGAAAACGAAGGCTGTAACTTCTTCCCATATTGTAACGGCAGAATCAGCCCAGGCAGAAGAAGTACCGACCATCCCTTTGGATTCTTTGCAAACAGTTAGTGAGCTTCAACCAGAAATCTCTGTTCATCCCGTTGCTTCGACACGCTCTGTACCACAACCTGTACCGCTCGTAGTGACCGCCTCGGAGCATCAGCGCACCTTTCATGAGTGGCTAACAATATGGTGGGAGGGCATTCGGCCTGGCTATTTGCCTCTATCGCTACTACCTGTTGTGCTTGGGAGTATAGTGGCGTGGACACAAAGTATCTCACTCAAGACGCCACGAGGAGAATTTCATCCTATCAGGTTTATTGTGACCCTTGCAGCCGTGCTACTTCTTCAAATAGGCGCACATCTCGTCAATGACTATTATGATTACCTCAGAGGTATTGATACAGGCAACTCTCTGGGGCCTGGCGGACTCATACAACAAGGATTAACCCAACCTGTACGAGTGCTTTACGCTGGAGCGGCAGCGTTAGGATTTGGTACACTGCTAGGCATATTCGTCGTTATTTCAGGCGGGTGGCTCCTTTTTGTGTTTGGCCTGCTTGGATTACTCGCCGCATATCTCTACAGTGCAACATCGCGGGCGCTCTCCTTACAAACTTTAGGGGAGCTGGTAAGTTTTTGCATCTTTGGCCCGATGCTTACGCTGGCGGCCTATATGGTGCAAACGGGACACCTGGATCGAATAGTGTTTGTCTGTGGTATTTCACTCGGTTTTCTGGCAGCCGCTTTCATTCACTTGAATAATATGCGTGATGCAGAAAGTGATGCTCAGGCTGGAAAAAACACGCTGGCCTCCTCGTTGGATTTACAGGTCAATCGTGTCCTCTACCTGATATTAGTACTGGGAGCCTATGCACCTATAATCGCATTAGGAGTGCCTCACCATGCTCCGCACCTGTTGCTCCTGGTTCTGTGGACCCTCCCCGGTTTGATTGTTGCCGTGACAACTGTCTTGCGCACAAGTAGTCCTGCGAGCCTGCATCTGGCTATGTATCAGACCCTTAAGGTCGAAACTTTCTTTACCCTTTTGCTAATAATCGCCTTCGTTGTGACGGCATTTATTCCTCTCCTGCCTCCTCTTCCATCGATTACCTTACCTGTATAGGGACCATCAGCGAGCCTGGAGTGGGGTGTCTCTTGGAGAGTCGAGCGTTTTAATTTTCTCGCGCCCCCTGGATAGCTGATTAGTCCCAAAGGACACAATGAATCATACTCTTACATATCGTTCGATGAAAAAAACCTAAATGCATAATTGGGCTCCTACAAAATTCATCATGCTCAACACCATTTACAAGGACGAAACACTGTGTTACACTTCGAGTAAGCGTTAAACCCAGGCGGGTTCGGGCAATTCATCGAGGTTACTTGCAAAGGAGGGTGCTTCTATGGCTGGCTGGGAACAAGAACTGGCCGAGCTGCTCCGTGAGCTAGGGGTCATGCAGGAAGAGCCGAAAACTCACCTCCGATCAATGGGCAAACTTATGCATAGCGATGCCTGGAAGCGTGAGCCGCCTGCGGACGCAATCATTCTGGGTAATATTGGAGGAAGCGAGGCTGACGATGAAGAAGACTGGGAATCAGATCTCAGTTTGATGCGCCGCGAAATTGATTCCATTGTTCTCCAGGTGATCCATTTAATGCAGCGTGGAGACCTGGATAAATCCCTCAAAGAAGATGTCATGGTGGTATTGCGTGCCCTTCGCAGGCGTGCTGCGGTGACTCAGCAAGCTGCCAGTGGCGATGAAGCCTATTTAGAATCTGCCGCTGCAATGTTGCACTTCTGTCGTCTCGTACTGCGCTTAAGCGAGACTGCCATAGAAGATATTTAATCCTGGGATCTTTTTGGCCTGACATTCAGTCGTGCAACCTGACTTATTAATATGCGAGTTCTGAAAGCTAAGTTAGTTTAGAGGGCACGCTTCTGCGCCCTTTCCCTTTGTTCCCTTGTCTCTTTAGACACAACTCTTAACGCCTTGCTATGAGGAGAGCACCTGTATGAACATAGAAAATCAAGTCAAAGATGGTCGCTTAAAGCGTTGGCTGGATGTGGCAATGCTCACATCTACCTTGATAAGTCCGTTCGTCAATGCTCTTTTGAAACAATTACGTCAACGTGAGCAGTCATCGCAATCGGCACAGAAAAATGCGCAAACCACCCAGCCAGACATCCGCCAACGACTGGAAGAGCTAACTCTGGAAAGCCAGAAATGGGTTGCAGAACAGGCTCAGCAGTTAAGGAAGCAGGCCCGGCAGTTACAGGCACAATCGCGCCAATTACGTAAAGCCTTGCGTCGAGAGACCAGGCAGCGTCGTAAGCTTTTCGCACAGATTCGCAAGTCTGGCGTAGGCAGGGGCCAGAACCTGTTGAAGCGCCGCCAAAACTTGACTGAAGGATTTGTAGAGCGTGGAGGCAAGATCACCCAGGATTTAGTGGCGCTTGGCGGAAAAGCCGCCCAGGAGCTGACAGAGCGAAGTGGAAAGTTCTCGCATGCACTGGCAAAACGGAGCGGTAAGGTCACTCGTGATTTAACCGAGCGGGGAGGGAATTTACTGGAGCCGTTGCGTAAGCGCGACCGCAATTTCTGGACATTAGTTGGGTTCTTTGCTGGCTTGCTGGTTGCTGGTATTACGACCTATCTATTAGTGCGGCGGCGGATGGTGCAGCAACAAATCGAGGATGAGCACATCGAGCTGCCAGAGAGTGAATCATGGAGTAGCCCCGAGAGCCGACCAGTCGGCGAAATTCGCCAACTTGACCAGCTAGGAGCTACGGTTGCAACTTTAGAAGTCGTCGGCGTGGACAAGACTGAACAGCCTCCCGATGTAGCCTTTGTGGGAGTCGTAAGCACAAAACACTACTATCCTATCACTACGGCTCTTGAGGCGCAAGATCTGGTATATTTTCCCTCTGAGGAAGAAGCGAGAGCCCAGGGTTTCACAGCAGCAGAATAATTAATTGGGGCGTAATTCATTACGCCCCAATTCTACCTATCCTCTTCAAAACCTTCATTGACGATGCCGCGCTTGATTAAATATTGCAAAAATTCTAAGCGCTGTTGAGGCGAAGGTTGTGAGACAACAGGAACCTCATCTGTATGGTTTTGAGGCTCTTTAGTCATTTCTACAGGTGGTGTCGAGAGTGGTGGAAGAGCTGTTTCATTTAACTCGCCTGCTAGCTGAATATCAGATTGAACAACGCGCTCAGGCCATTCCTCAATCGTTGAAAGACAGGAAGCGCTGCCAGCGTGGGGCACAGATCCATCGATCGTTGATATCGACAGGGATTCCTTTGCTGTCCCTTTGTTTAGTGGCTTTGCTGTATGGGAATGCTCGATCTTTCTAGACTGTTTCCAGGGCCACCACGCGAACATTTTGTGTAGCCAGCTTTTGAGTGTTTGCGTGAGCATCTTATTCTTGCCCCTAGTATACTAGCAAGCACGCACTACAGTGTAGGAGTAAATAAGATGACTACTATAGAAACATAGTAGCACAATCGGAAAAGGTCGTCAAACACTCTTGCATTTTTATTTTTCTCGTGCCATAATCAAAAGGGTTCCCTTTAGGAACCTGGAACCCGGCTGGCTTACAGTTTGCCATCACATCTCTGTACGCATTCTTGTAGGATGTACCTTTTAGGTAGGTACTCTGCTCTTCCAATTGATTGTGACCATTGAAACAGAACAGAAAGGCAGGCGTCGGTCATGCAGGAAGATGTTCTTGGAACCCGACTTACCGCCATCTCGGAAACATACGTTAATTGCGCGAGATGTAACAAAGCAACTCTTTTACGCTACGCTCGCATAATCCAGAGCGATGTGCTTTCAGAGAGTAAATCTGAGTTTGAGTACCTCTGTCCAGAGTGCCAGAAAGCGCTGGCCAGTGGGGAGAAGGATCTCACTATAAGCTAACCCGGTACGTCTCATTGAAAAGCAGTCATGGCAAAGGGTAAGAGGCATACAAAGAAACTTTGTACTATGTACCTTTTGCCTTTTTCTTTCACAAGAAGCCTTGATTCAATTTGATTTGAGGTAATAGAATATGCGCATGCGCTATCGCTACGTGACCTATCGTTATACTGACGGATCGGGGCAGCAATTGGAGCGTCATTATCGTCAATTGTTGCAAGATGCATTACGAGAGAGCCAGCAGTCGATGATCCATCATTCGGTGACGTGGCGACCTCTGGCCGACATTTACGAATCAGTGGATATGATGACAGTGAAAATTGAACTGGCTGGTATGAAAGAAGAAGATATCGAGGTGACACTCTACGAGGATGCGCTTGTGGTCAGTGGTGTAAGGGACGACGATCATGTGCATGGGAAGAACCTGTACTATCATGAGGCACAAATCCGCTATGGCCCTTTTCGCGTTGAGGTATATATTCCCTCTCCTATCGATCGGGAAGCTGTAGCAGCCCGCTATGAGAATGGTTTCTTGTGGGTAGTTTTGCCTAAGCTGACTGTATAAGGTGCCCTCTAAACGCTTTAAAGAAATCATGATGAAAGCATGGAGATATATTGAGAAAGCTGTATGAAAAAAGATCAAACCAATCCAACATCGCAGCGCAAGAAGCGCCTGGAAGAGACCGAAGCTATAATCAACCCTGGTGAACAAGGTGATCTAAATGAAGACGTGCAGGCACGTGGGAATGCTCCTGTACATGAGGATATAGAAAAAGACTCCCTTTCTGATCGTCCTGCTACTGAAGAACAAGAGTCAGAGCAGGATAAGCAGGATGAAGATCAGTTGAGCATCCCAGATGTTTTGCCGGTTTTGCCTCTCAAGGATATGGTCATCTATCCTTTCGCTGTTCAGCCTCTGGGCGTAGGCCAGGAACGTTCAATTCACCTGATTGATGATGTCATGCGCACTAATCGCCTGGTCGTCCTGGTCGCCCAAAAGTCCGCCGACATTGAGCAGGCCGGGCCAGACGACATCTTCAAAATTGGGACAGTCTCGCGCATCGCCCGCATGTTACGTATGCCCGATGGCACTATTCAAATTATCGTACAGGGTCTTGAGCGTGTGACTATTGGCGAATTTACCCAGGAGAAACCCTACCTTGCTGCCTATGTCACTCTGAAGCCAGATACGCAGGAAGCTGATGACGAAACCGAGGCTATTAAGCGCAATGTTGTCGGCTACTTTCAGCGTTTGGTAGCGCTTGTGCAGAATTTGCCAGAGGGCATCGCCACTGCAACTCTCAATCTCGAAGAACCGCGCCAGGTCGTCTACGTCATCGCTACTTTCGTGCAGATGGATCTGGAGCTGCGTCAGAAACTGCTTGAGCTCGACTCGGTGCGCGCCAAGCTGCAGGAATTGAGCACTTTCCTGGCACATGAGTTAGAGATATTCGAACTAGGCAAGAAAATCCAGACCCAGGCTCAAGAAGAGATGACTAAGGTGCAGCGTGAATACATGCTACGCGAACAGCTCAAGGCCATCCAGCACGAGCTTGGTGAGGAGAGCGAGGAACAGGCCACCATCAACGAGTTGCGCCGCAAGATTGACGAAGCGAAGATGTCCGAAGAGGCGCTCAAAGAGGCAAATCGTGAACTCTCCCGCCTTGAAAAAATGCCTGCAGCATCTCCTGAATACGGCATTATTCGCACCTACCTGGAACTGCTAACTAGCCTGCCATGGAGCAAGAGCACAGGCGAGAAGATAGATGTGCCACGAGCGCGTCAAGTGCTCGACCACGATCATTATGACCTCGAAAAAATCAAGGATCGCATCCTGGAGTACCTGGCGGTTAGACGCCTGAAAGAAGAGCGCATGGCTGAGCAGACACAACGTGAAGTGGAGGCAGGCGAGCGGCGTCCTACAGAGCCGTTGTCGGCGGAAGCTACCCGGCAGATCTCTCGCGAGCCAATCCTTTGTTTTGTTGGCCCTCCAGGTGTCGGCAAGACTTCGTTGGGACAATCGATTGCACGAGCCCTGGGACGCAAGTTTACACGTATGTCGCTCGGCGGCATTCGTGACGAGGCTGAGATTCGCGGTCATCGCCGCACCTACATTGGTGCAATGCCTGGTCGTATCATTCAAACGCTGCGCCGGGTTGAAACCAACGACCCCGTCATTATGCTGGACGAGGTGGATAAGGTCGGAGCCGATTGGCGTGGTGATCCTTCGTCGGCGCTGCTGGAGGTGCTGGATCCCGAACAAAACTATAACTTTCGGGATAACTACCTGGACCTGGCCTTTGACCTTTCCAGGGTCATGTTTATTACTACGGCCAACTCGCTGGAGCCTATACCACCAGCTTTGCGCGACCGTATGGAGGTCCTGGAACTCTCCGGATATACAGAAGAGCAGAAGTTACATATCGCTCGCAATTACCTGTTGCCCAAGCAACTTGAAGCGAATGGGCTAAAACCGGACGAGCTAATCGTAGACGATAATGCGCTACGTCGTATTGCACGCGACTATACCCGTGAGGCAGGCGTGCGAAACCTTGAGCGTGAGATCGGGTCACTGTTTCGCAAAGTAGCAAAGCAGATTGCAGAGGGCAAAGCAACACCGGTTCAGGTGACGGAGGAGCAGGTTTCTGAGTACCTGGGCCGGCAACGCTTCTTCCAGGAGGCTGCTGAGCGTATCGACCGTCCAGGCATTGCCACCGGGCTGACGTGGACGCCCGTGGGCGGTGAAATCATTTTCATTGAGGCCGCCGCAATGCCAGGTAAAGAGAATCAGTTGATCCTGACCGGGCAATTGGGCGATGTGATGAAAGAATCGGCAATGGCAGCGCTCAGCTATGTGCGCTCTCATGCTGAGGCGCTAGGCCTTCCTGAGAACGTCTTTGAGAATCAGAACGTGCATATTCATGTCCCTGCGGGAGCAATTCCCAAAGATGGCCCTTCGGCGGGCGTAACGATGGTGACAGTGCTTGTCTCACTGGCGAGCGGCCGCAAAGTACGCTCTGATGTCGCCATGACGGGCGAGATTACCCTGCGTGGCAAGGTGATGCCGATTGGCGGCGTTAAGGAGAAGGTGCTGGCTGCATATCGCTCAGATATTGGCACGGTCATTCTTCCCAAGAAGAACGAGCTGGATCTGATGGAAGATCTACCCAAAGAATTGCGCGACCAGATGAAGTTCGTGTTCGTTACCGATATTCAAAAGGTACTCGATGCAGCTCTTGAACCAGCCAGGCGAAAAGCAGCGCAAGTCATAGCAGCCGAAAATGGTCACGAACGACCAAAACGGCGCAGAGGCGAAAAAGCCGCTGCCAAAGCGCAGGGAAGTTAAACGAAGTGAAGAGGTGAGAAATCACCTCTTCTTTTTTGCCATAACTGCCTTTTTCATTGACTGCAAGGAGCTTTGAACTAACATGGTTCGTATCGCTTTTGCTTAAGCCTCCTGCTGTTTATCCGTTACCGTTTTCTCAATGTCACCATCATCTCTGTTTTCAACGTGTAAAGTACGTACCTTTAGTCGGTGATGATGAGATTTTGTTTCCCTTGAGGAGTCTTCTATGCAAGAACAAGCATCTGCCATACGAGCAGCTATCGATATTGGAAGCAATACTATTGAGGTTCTTGTAGCGCATTGTTTGCCAAATGACCTGGAGATTATTGAGCACCAGACGACGATGGCGCGTCTTGGAGAGAGCGTGGATGACAATGGAGAGATTTCACGCGATAAATTCAATACGGCTATCCATGCAGTGCGTAAGTACCAGGAACTTGCGAGAAAGCATGGGGCGGAAAAGATTCTCGCTACTGCAACAGAGGCGCTGCGCGAGGCGCGTAATAGCCAGGATTTTATAGAGGCTGTCAAGCGCGAGACAGGTATAGAAGTGCAGCTTATCAGTGGTTCTGCCGAGGCTGTGCTGGATTATTACGGGGCGACCTATGGTCCAGGTACTTCCCCCGATGCGGGAGTACTGGATGTAGGGGGCGGCAGTACCGAAATTGTCACTGCTAAAAATATGCATATCACCTGGTTAACCTCCGTCCCTATCGGCTCCGGAACCATACATGATCGCTATATTCCTTCCGACCCTCCCACATACGAAGAGATGGAGGCAGGGTACTCCTATCTTGAACGGTATGTGCAAACGATACACATTCAAGAACCACCGCAGATGCTGATCGTCACAGGATCCAGCGCGTCATCGCTGCTCAAGCTTGCGCAGCATGCTTTCAAACTGGATGAGCAGAGCGATCGCATGGCATATGAAGATCTTTCTCGATGCGAGGGGCTGCTGGGAGCCTTTCCTGCGAAAGAGATCGCACGGCGTTTTGAGCAGCGTCTTGAACGTGCCCGCATTCTGGCTGCTGGAGCCTTGATTATTCAGGCTGTGATGCAGTACTTGCATATAGATGAGGTACGCATCAGTTCACATGGTGTACGTGAGGGAGCGCTCCTCGCTTATACGCGCTTTGGTGATTCCTGGCTAGAAGAGGTCAACAGCATCGCATCAAAACATGGAAAATCTTCCGCTGACCAGGACGCTCAAGATAGGCAAGATGTGCAACAGCAGCCGTTTGCGGAGTTTGGACGAGATATCCTGCCAAAGTATGCGAAAAAATTCTCGAAATGGCCTGATGATGTCCGCAAGCAGGAAGATATCGAGGCAGTGCATAAAATGCGCGTGGCTTCTCGCCGCCTGCGTGCTGCGCTTGAGGCATTCGAGCCATGCGCTGATCCTAAATCGTTTAAGAAAGTCAATCGCCAGGTGAAGAAGCTTGCTGATCGCCTGGGAGCTGTACGCGATACGGATGTTATGATTTCAGGCCTGGGTACCTATCTGCAAAAAGTGTCGAGTGAAGAACAGGCGGGAGTGCAATGGCTGATTGATCGACTCGATATCTACCACCAGCAGGAACAGCAGGCATTGGATGCGGAACTTCAGGCATTGGATGAAGATGCTCTGCGCCAGCAGATCAATACCTGTATCTCGAAAGGAGCAGCACATAATGGCAAAAGCTAAACCACTGACACGGCTGGATCCGCAGGCTCCTACAGGCCAGAATGCCAGGTTTATAGCTCGTACAAGGCTGGACGAAATGTATAGCTGGGCGGCAGATGTCGATAATCCATACGAAGTGTGGGGATTGCATAATTTACGTATTGCTGCTAAACGGCTGCGTTACACACTTGAAATCTTTGAAGATGTCTTGCCCCCTGCCTGTCAATCTATTGCGGATGAACTGTCGCAGATACAGGATGAACTTGGTGCGCTACATGATGAGGATGTAATGATCGCCTTGCTGCGCCTGTGTATGGGAAGCGAAGATGCTGGAATTACGTATGAGCAGGCGCTGGTAAAGGCTGGGAGACAGCAAGGCAAAGGGAAGCTATTGCTACAACCTGCTCTGGTTGCTGCTGTGCTCGACCCAAATGCTGCTCCCTCTGCCGGACAGCGTTATGGACTTGAGCAGTTGTTACTCAAGCAGGTGCAGTTGCGTGAAGAACGTTACCGGGCGTTTCGCCAGCACTGGTACCAGTTGCAGGCACGTGATTTTCACCGTGAGATTCTGGATATTTTGAACGATTAATACCCATCAGATCCCTTTGGAGTTAACAGTCCAGAAAGGGAGCGAAGACAGCAGTAGTAGGGCTTTCACTAAATACAATTGTAGAGCGCATAAAGTGAGCGCCACACCACAAGAAGCGCCATGTTGAAAAGCAACACTATGAGGGCAAAGGTTAATGGTGGAACGCCGTGATCGACAAAAATTCCACGCAGCAGCATCGCCATTGGCCAGGATAGCAGCCAGGCCAGCGATGTACGTATAGCCATAGCGCGTGGTTGCGCCACGATCTCGCGCCGGAACGCGCCCACAAACGGGGAGACGAGAAACCAGCCTGCAGCGAAAGGCAAAGCAGTGAGGATTATCTGCGGAATGGCTGCGAATCCTGAAGCCTCACCATGAGTGTTACGCCCCAGGGCAGCAAAGATAAGAAAGCACAAAATGTCGCCGATTACCAGTATGATAACCGCCCGGTTATATGATATTTCTTTGCGCATGCTCGCTTTCTTTGTTGTAGCTGATTCGTTCATCTTTTCTGTGGTAGGCATATTGTTTACACCTTTCGTTTTTCCTGTTGCTCGCGTACCAGTTCCTCAACGGCGGCAAGTTCGGTGCGCACACCGCGTATACGCAGCATGACGACTGCTAAGTAGACGAACAGCCCAACCCAGGCGATTGCGTAGGCTGCCACCAGATAACCAAATCCTTGCATGTATATCCTCGCTTCGCTCGCCCCCGGTAAATCGGGGGTCTACATTTATTTACCCCGTGGTAAATCGGGGGTCTAGATTTATTTATTCGATGCTGGCACGCAGGCGCTGTGCCAGCGTTTGCATTCTCTGCAATTGATACAGTTGGAGCATCAGGAAACTATAAAGCAACGTAAACGTAGCCAGTGAAACCATCAGCGTGAGCACGACCGGGGGCGGCAAGGCGCCCTCTACGCCGACCTGGGCGGGCGGATGCAGTGTGCGCCACCAGTTAACGGACTCGTAAATGATCGGGACATCGATGAGGCCGATGATTGCCAGCACTGCCCCAGCTCGCGCGCTGGCATGCGTTCGACCCATGTAGCTCCGAAGCATCAGGTAGCCAATGTAAATAAACCAGAGGATCAGGGTGGTCGTCAGGCGCGCATCCCAGGTCCACCATGTCCCCCAGGTAGTCTTACCCCAGATAGAGCCTGTAATCAGTGCGAGCGTGATAAATACAGCCCCTAACTCTGCAGAAGCACGCGCTACCCAGTCCCAGCGTTCATCCTTCTTCACGAGGTAGCCAATCCCGGCGGCGGTTACTACTACAAAACCCAGCATGCCAAGCCACGCCATGGGCACATGGAAATAGAAGATACGCTGCGGCTGTCCCTGAATAGCATCGGTTGGCGCATACAGGAAAATCATCCAGATGGAAGCCATCATGCCTGTGAATGAGAGTGTGCCCAATATCCAGGAGATGGTGGGGAAACGGGCCACAGACTGTTTCGTTTTGACGCCCGAATCTCTCTGCTCAGCAGGCCTTTCTCTTTTTGCTAATGCCATAAATTTATCCCCTATGGGCACGATAAATCCGGCCCCTACAGATTATTCCTCAATCACATATTCAAACATGAGCACGGAGACGCTCAGAAAAATTACATCAAAGGCAGCTATCAAACCTAACCAGGGTGGTTCGTTTACCGATGGTACCACTAACGTCCCCGTGGCGCGAACCGCGCCAATGACTACAGGCA
>Ga0137371_10000950_pt1 | contig 22332 bp, 15 predicted proteins | sample SagtaG_7_FD_104919 | JGI IMG/M metagenome (GOLD analysis project Ga0137371, IMG submission 104919) | Vadose zone soil microbial communities from Sagehorn Ranch, Mendocino, California, USA - Sage1_R_40_16 metaG | ecosystem: Environmental > Terrestrial > Soil > Vadose zone | place: USA...
ATCGCGATAAGTTCGGGTTTCTCACATTGTTCGAGCTTTTTCTGTAGCGCTTTCATCAATCGTTCCTCTGAAGAAGTGGTACGTATCGTACGGTACTATTTTATCATGGATGTATAGGGAGGATATCAGCGATTTTTGGTTTTCTGGCTCATGATCTACAAAGCTCATATCAGTCTCACCATTCTGATTCTCGAAGTAACAGCGATAAACGCCAGAGAAGATGTGCCCATCCTTGTCATGTAGGTGTGTCTAGAGTTTTCCTGAATATGTGGATGACCAGCCAAAAAGCGCTCGCAATCGCTGGCCTGGATTGAACTTGAAGACCCAGCTTTCAGGCTCTGGGCGTACGTAGAAACTGCCAAAACCGGGGAACGTGGTGCCTTTCCCCCCTTTAAAGCTTTCATAGAGTGTTTCGACAATGCCATCTGCCCAGGCTGTTGCCGTTGCTTCATCAGCATTCATCCGTGTCGCCAGTAGACGAACGAAATCCTCTTTCTTGAGACGATCAGTCATCGCATTGCTCCTTACAAACCAGCAGCAGTCAGTTCTTCCTTCAACGTGGAGAGTCGACTATGTTGCCTGCGTAACCAGGCGAGGTAGGTCCTCCACTGCTCCGTTTCATCCAGCTTCTCGTAGAGCGACCGAATTTTTATCAGGTATCGACACGCGACCTGATAGTTGCCGCGTCCACGTCCGGTGATAAGGTGCTCAACATGTTGTTGGTAGAGGTCTATCGAAGCGCGAGGAGATGCCTCTTCTGCGCGTTCAGCAGCTTTGAGAGCACCTGCAGGGGTCCGAGCATAGTCATATTCCCACAGATACCCTTCATGACCATGGGGCTTTGCTGCTTTTAGTAAATGGAGTGCTTGCTCGCTATCTCCTTCATCGAGTGTCACTTCTACCAGGGTAGGAGTGTTGTGTGTGGCCTCCAGGAATGTGAGGGCTGCTTGTCGCACCGCTTCCCAGGTTCCCAGTTGGATCGCGAGTTCGCGTATATTCTGGTACTCCGCAAGCCATGGTCGCCTACGAAAAATGAGTTCGGCCATCTCAAGTGCCGCAGCAAGATGATGTTTCGCCAGGTGGTGGTTTTTCAACCATTGCGCAGCAGAGATATAGGGTCTCTGTCCTTCCGGGTGAAAGCAGAGGGAAGATAAGAAAAAAGAGCGAGGAACGATGCAATGAGCTTGTCCTTCGTTCGATGAGGTAGAAACAAAAATCCAAATCGAACCAAGGACAAGCAGTGCCAAAAAAGCATAGCAGAGATGAGCAAGAAAGAAGAGAGTGCGAGCCAAAGCAAGGGATCATCGTGCCTCTGGATCTGCCAGAATTCGAGATAGTGAGCCAATATATTCGAACAGACGGAAGTATCGAGGTGCAGGTGAGAGTCAGAAAAGAGAGTGCCGTCTGCCCGACCTGTAGAGAAGTGAGTGGAAAGATACATGATACACGCAAGCGAGTGAAAAGAGATATCAAGCTCAATGTGTATCAAGTTTCTCTGATTGTGCACAAACGACGATTTCGTTGTGCGACCTGTCGACGACCTTTCACCGAAACAGATAGCTCCTGTGGCAAGTATAAGCGGACAACAGAGAGATTGCGACATCAAATAGCAAAGCAGGCGTGCCAACGTCCAATGACGCATGTAGCGCGAGAAAGACAACCAGGCACTCGTTTTGTGCATAGCTGTCTGCATGCATGGATAGAGGAAAAGTTAAGAGAGAAAGGACGTACCTTAGATGATCAGGCAAAGCTACCAACTCCCAGCATTTTGGGTATTGATGAATTTGCGCTGCGAAAAGGGCATCGGTATGATACGATTCTCTGTGATCTAGAGTCTAGAGATGTATTAGAGGTAAGCAGTGGCAGAAAGAAAGAAGAGGTAGTGAAGTTGCTTGAGCGATTAAGCAATCCTGATGCGGTCAAAGCGGTAAGTATGGATATGAGCGCATCTTTTCGTCCAGCAGTTCAGGCTGCCTTGCCAAACGCGCAGATCGTGGTGGACCATTTTCATGTCATTGCCCACATAATGAAAGCGTTTCGGAAAGTACTTTCCAGTTGGGCACACAAAAAAGAAGGGATTGTGCTCCTGCATGGGAAGCAACATCTCTTTCTGAGAGCGAAAGAGAATTTAGCGGAAGAAGAAACACGGGAACGAGAAAGGATTGGGGCTCGACTCCCCGCTCTTGAAAAGGCATGGCAATTAAAAGAAGCATTGCGCACATGGTATGCCACGGCAACGGTTGCGGACGCCGCTCAACAACTCGATGTCTGGATCAAGCACGTTCAGGAAGAAGGGCCAGATGCTCTTCGAGAGGCCCTTTCTCCTTTTAAGAATTGGAGACAAGAAATTCTCGCCTTTTTCCATTTTTTACCCATACTCGTTTCTAACGGTTTTGTTGAAGGAAAGAATAATCGCACCAAAGCTACGATGAGACAAGCATATGGGTACCGTAATCGATATAATCTTCGTATGCGCATTTTACTTGGAAACGGAGAGTGAATGTTTGGACCACTTTCACCCGGAAGGACAGAGACCCGAGATATATCGTTCCTGCTGAGCCTTTTCATACATCATATCTTCAACTGCGGTATCCTGCTCAGAGTGAACAAAGAGGTCTGCAAGTTTCACCAACTGCCAGTCGTCCGTCTGGCTCGCATCCCGAATAGCTTCGTCCACGCGACTCAGTTCCAGCAGTCGGGTAACGACTTCCTGGGTGTTCTTTGTCTCACGGCCGATGCGCAGGAATTCTTCGTCGCTCAGTCGCTCAGCCTCTAAAGCGAGGAGCAGACCACCATAGCGCTTGCAACGCCACTCGCTCTCTTGCTTGTTTTGCTGAAGTTCAGCCAGTGCAGTGCGAACCCATTGTGCAACGAGAGATGTTTCTTCAGGAGTGGTGGACTGGAGAAATTCGGGAGGAATATCGTTGGTCAGACCACATCTACCATGATCGACATCGAAGCGATAGACTGAAAAAATGGCGGTGAGAATCTGCTGGCGTAGTATCACATTTTCTCGTTCGCTCTCCAGGCAAGCGCCCAGACCCTCGACACACGCTTGAACAACGCGACCCAGTGCTCCATCCTCATCATGATAGGAGGGGTAATGGCTCAGTGTTCCCAGCGCTACCACTTCGTAGATCGCTACGGCGTTAGCAGAGTTCCTCTGTCGAGTGAAGTGGGCAGCAGTCTCGATAATGCGGTAGAGATCAGATGAGATCCCATAGACAGCATCCCACCCGCGTCCAGCATGTCGAAAAGCTTCATCAACCTGGCGACGATACTCGTTGGTGTCAATGGGCACACTTTTATGACCAGGGAGAGGCGGCATGGTGAGTTGCCACTCCACCTCTGGTTGCTTGTGAAGGAGCTGTTCGATGAGTGTCAGTAACTGAGCTTTCCTTTGCCGCTCCAGAATGGTATCGATGCCGTCCATCTGGGTGAATGTTTCGGGTTGCATGTGCCATGCGAGCAGCAATGCCGCAGCATGCTTACATCCTGCTTTCCCTCTCTCAACGTATCTTCTGAACAGGAGCAAAGAGCCGCAGCGATACGGGTATCATCACATGCGACCTGTACACGGTACGGTTCGGGAAGTGAGCCGTAGCAATAGGCTTTGAGTACCTTACCTTGCTGTGCTGGACTAACAATCGCTCCATTGTGAACAGATTGCAGGCCTTCCGAGAAGTTTTGCTTCCCAACGAAGATGCGAATGTCGTGCTCAGTCAAGACGGGAATGCTCTTCACCTCGTATTCCTCTGAAGGTGTGATATTCATGCTATAGCATGATTGTATCATGGATGTATAGGGAGGGTATCAGAGGTTTTGGGATTTCTTTCTTGTGATGACACAACATACATCGGCGGCTATTTCCAAAGGCTTTATCTGCTAGACAGGAAAAATGTCTCATTTTGCAGAAAACATTGCAGATAAAGCAATATGGGAGAGAGAAAGGATAACCTGCAAAAACGAGAAATGGTTCGTTACACGCCGGGAGTCTGGCAGATAAACTCCACCTCGTTGCCATCGGGGTCGTCGATATACATGGTGCGACTGGCCAGGACGGGATGCTTGCCGTCTCGCGGCTTGTATCCAGCGACAACGAGCGTTTCGTGTTGGGCGTCGAACTGGTCGGTGGGAAGTTCAAATGCCATATGGTTGAGTTGGTAGCCCGAAGGCTTCGCTTTGATTACATCCGTTTTGGGAACAAGCACGATCATCTGAGGAATACCAGTGGTCCCATCACCTACTTTGAGAAAGACGTTGGGCAGTGTTGGGGGAGAGATAATCTCGAGTCCGAGCAGGTTGTGGTAGAAGGAAAGGGCTTTTTCTTTATCAGCCGTCCAAAGCACGATTTCGGAGATACCAACGATGTGTTTCATAGAATGATCCTTCCTGAACAGAATGTCTTACCAGTGACGCTCTATTATAGTCCTCTCTCTTCCTCGAAAGCAAAAGGACGACTGATCCTACCTCACTTGTATGGAGTGTGGGAACAGAAGAAGAAACGCATCAGCATCTCGAAAAATGGCGGAGACCACGTTTCCAGTGCCGGATCATTCAGCGAAGGGATCTCTGCTTCCATGACTTCTGCCTTCTCGCATGTCATGCGGTGGGATACGATTTTCAATGAATAGAGTGAAAATCGCATAAATTCTAGAAGAAAGAAGAACGAGTCATGAAGCGTGACAGGCAGACACAATGAGCCATCGTGTCGTTTTGGAGAAGGCAAGGATCTCATGGAAGAAAAAAGGAAGAACCGTATTTCGCATGGAGGGGGAAGCTCGACACCTCTTGAGAAGGCGAAGCACGGGAGAAAGACATGCGCATCTGGAAGGAATTGGAAGCACTTCCAGATGCGCATGTTCTTCTCTCAAGAAAGAAAAATACTGTAATCTACACTTGATATAGATTACAGTATTGATCTAACGGAACCGACGGGTGTTCGGTTATCGGCAACTCCACCGGTGGGACAGGTTGTGGGCTCCTTTCACGTTGCAAACCAAGAAAAAATGGGACATTGATTCGATTGGTCAACATCCCGTTTTATGTGTCTTTCTACGGGCGACGAACCATCGGTCGCACCTTGCACTTATCCCCCTCGAAAAGCTCTTTTCTGGTAGAGATGATCTCCTTATTTATATCAAGTAATCAAGTAATAAGGAATCTGTTGTTACCTTCAACTGGGGCGGCGGCGGTCGAGCTCGGGAGCATGGTACTATACCCAGCGAAAGATCGTCGTATGATCGACCTACAGATCGCGCTCCAGCATCATCTCTTCGAGATCACGATAGCTCAACAAACAGCGCAAATATCGCCGCACACACAAGGATGATATCGAACTAGAGATGACGCTATTTGAACGGATGCTGCTCTGCCACAAAGGGTTCTCTTTTGCTTGTCTCCCCTGACTGTACCAGATCTCGTTCCAACATCATCTCTTCCAGATCGCGGGAGCTGAGCGAACGCCGTAAGTACCAACGGAGACAAAGCCGTATAATCTCGGGCTGGAAGAGACGCCACTTGAATGGATTCGGACCCTGGTTGCTCATGAAACGGGTCCTCTTTTGCTCTTTTTCGCCAACTCTACCAGATCAGCTTTCTTTTTGTGACACAGCCTCCATAGAAACAGGCACTAAACATTTTCAGTTCTGAACATTCGTTAGAAAGCAAGAAAGTGCTCGCGTCGCAGGAGGAGAATAGAAGGCGTTGCGCGGTGGTACAGCCGCAAGTAAAAATAGCCGATACCTGCCAGGCCTAGCAGCATACCAGGAGTTTCGTCGCTGTGAGTTCCGCAAAGCCAGCGCCCTCCCGACCTTGCGGCGGTTTCGATGCCATGCCTGGCAACATCAAGAGCAGATGTGTCTGCATTGGTCCATTCCTGTCCAATCTCCTGAATTCCTTCGAGAAGCACCTCGGCATTCCCAGCAAGGCCGTGGCATAACGAGAAATTTTCCCTTCCAGTAAGCAGGGCCGCTTCGATCATCTTATGAGTTGTTTGCAAGGCCATCTCAGCCTCCACTTTGTAGGTTTCCTTCTTGAGGAGATGATAGGCGCGCAGGCGCGCGAGAGCAATTCCTGGGGCACCGTGACACCAGGATATAGCAAAGGTAGAAGGTTTTTTACCGCCCTTCCCCCGCCGCGGCTCCTGGCGAAAATCGGGCCAGTTGCGAGCATCAGCGTCAAACCAGTGTCGCTCATAGTCGAATGCGCCTTCCGCCACACTGCGGTACTTCAAAGTGCCTGTTGCTTGATACAGCTCTAGTAGCGCATATCCCATTCCGGCGGTTCCATGTGGAAGCCCGGTCAAGTTGCGTTGAGTTGGGAGCGCGGATGAGTTCCATGAATATCCCCTGACGGACCGTTGGGCGGTGATCAGCAGTTCATCGCCTGACTGCATGGCAAAGTCCAAAAGAGAGGTATCATCAAGCATATCTTGCAAAACAAGTAAGGCAACTATGGCTCCTGCGTTGCCATAGATGAGATCAAACTCGCGTTGATCCTGGTGTTCATGCATAGCACGCGCTGCGAGTTGCTTTGACTGGTGCAGCAATGCGCCTTCGCCCAGCACTGCTCCAATGCGTGCGGCTGCTAGCGCAATTCCCATCCAACCGGAATACAATCCCATACGATGGATGGGAGGTATGATATCGACTCTGGCAAGTGCCTGCCGGATCGCGCCAAGGGCTGTTTGACGTATCTCAGCATCTCTGGTAATGGCATATAGCTCGGCCAGAAACAGGGCAATACCGCTCGTGCCGTCGTATAACTCGGGTCCGAGCGCTCTATAGACCTGCTGAGGTTGACGCTGCTGAGAACCGTCCGACCAATAGCTTGCTCCCAACCAGTTACACTGATCCTGATACCATAACGCCTCTTGCACCAGGCGCTGTCCGATCTGGTGCGCAGTGTGCAAAAACATTTCTGGCTGGGAAGCGGTAGATACCATTGGAACTGGTCCATGATATGATTGCGCTTGCGGTTCGCATTGCGGCTGAAAGTGATAGTAATCCTCCGAACCCGGATTCAAGTAGGGCTTCTCCAGGCTAATACCTGCTTCCGCAAAACAGTCCTCTACCACTTGCAACCGTCTATCCAGCGATTGCTCCCTTTGTTCATAAGCGCGAAGCATGCCCTCCGCTAAAATGTGGCAGCGATGCTCACCGAAGCTCGCTCCCTGTCCGGGGTCTTCTGCAAGGCCAAGCCCAGCCGCGAGCCGTTTGGTAAACGCAGGCGTACCTGGTTTCAGGTCGACGGCAACGAGGGGATAGAGAGTAGAAAGGATTTCTGAGACCGTTTTGTAGTCGTTTTTCCGTATGTAGAGTATCACAGGATCACAGCGTGTGAATTGCTTCGGGTCTTTCAGTATCTTTACTTGAAAAGGCAGGCCAGCCTGATTGAGCGAGGTCGTGACCTCCTGCATGAAGTGAACGGCACCTCCAGATGAGAAATTCCAATAAAACCGTACCACTCCTTGAGCCTCTTCGCCAGCAAACGCTCTGTTACTCAGCGCCACATAAAAGCCTGGTGAAATGTTGAAGAGATCTTTTGGCAGGCGCAAGCTCACCCGTATATCTGGTGCTATCTGGCTATTTTCGCTAACCAGGCAATCTTTCGAGCGTACCCATAGCTCCAGTCCTTCCTTCCACACAACCACGTTATCACCTTCGATCTTACGAACTGTCCAAATCTCGTCCCAGTAGCCGTTGCCTGAATTTGCCGTAGATAATGCTTCGACAAAGGGTGTCATACCCATTAGCGGTCTGACGACTGCATCCTGTTCCACTGGCGTCGCAAATCCGTAACGATAGAAATTGTTGTAAAGCTGGCGCTGGAGCGTAAGTAGCAGGAAATTGCGGGCAGTTTCGGGAGCCAGCGCGCGTTTAATGGTGGGAGAGAGCGAGGGACACGCTACCCCGAACCACGAATAGCTGGTTGGTGAGTGAAAGACGGTGGTCTGTAGTGCCGCCTCTATTTGCTTGCAGTACTCGTTCATATGACATGTAACTGCTGTAGTGGAAATCCCAGTAAATCAACGACCATTTCGAGTGGCTGTTGTACGATGTGCGAACTGAGATGTAACAACGACTCTACACCACTCGTGAGTTGCTGTGACAATTGTGTGCGCTCAAATGCTGTTTGCACCAGTTTGGCCGCTGTATACCCAAGAGTACGCATAAGCCATACATCAGCCGTTTCACGGCTCAGTTCCATCCGTTTGACGTACCTCTGCCAAAACGCTTGAATTCCTTGCTGTATGCTTTCCAGAGGACAACGGGCGAGTTCGAAGGCTTGCTCCGCAGGCATTTCGCTTGTTATCGGCATCGAAAACACCCAGAAGTTCAGGTAATCGCTAAATACCGAGGCGATATCCCAACACGGGTCTCCCCAATCGGCAAGTTCCCAGTCAACAATGTACAGCCTGGTCTTTCGCTGTGATCCTGGCCTGGCAAAGGCGATGCAATTATCCCACTTCATATCGAAATGGATCAACGCTTCAGCCGTCCAGTTGCGACGTAGTGCGTCAAAATGCCGACCAATCTCGGGCGTGCTTTGAATACGCTGAATAAGCTGCATATTCGCGCGACTGGCCTGTTGGAAAACGTGCAGTGCTGTGCGATGAATTGAAAGAATCCAGGGTGGTTGGTCGTACAGCCGGTACGCATCTTCGTAGCGCTTGCCTGCTGTTTTCGTCACGCGATGCAGTGTCGCCAGTGCCTCCCCTAACGTCCTGGCAAGAGGAAGAGAGAGGCAACTTCTTATTGCATGATATTCACGCAAGCTCTGCCCATCGCGCAGCAATTCCAGGATGAGAATATGCTCTTCCGGGTCGTATCCATAGCTACGGGGCAGCTTGCTCTTTAGTGTGGGCTCCTCCTGGAAAAGCTTGTACATTGCCGCCTCATGTGCGATAGTCACTTTCCTCTCCTGGTCAACTCCCTGCTTCAGCAAATAGCTCTGACCGTGTTCGCTAATAATGGCATAGTTATGGTTGCGCCCCGAGATATCCTTTACCAGCAGGTCACTCTCGACAATCAGCTTTGTACTGATCAACTTGCGCTTAAGTAGATATGGCACAACGTCACTTTGGTTCAGCACTGTCTAGCATATTCCTCCAATCTCTACCGTCACCCATTGTCCGGCGGCCGCGGTCGTGGGTTCGGGCAGATAAGAAATCCGGTTTGCGGACATATCCATGAGCCAAGGATAGCTGCGGGGTCGGATACTCCTCTCGACCTGAAGGCTGCAAGAGACGCAGCTTCCTCAGTGGTCATGCCTTGCTGACCCGTCTGGGCGAAGCCAGTCGCTGTCGGTCCACCTGTCAGGAGTTGAACCTGCCTCTGCCGCAGATTCGTCCGCGTATGTAGCTCCACGTCGGCGTCTTGCTTAACCCATAATATGGTGCCACCTAATGAATTTCCCTCGCTGGCAAGCGATTGACTGTGCACAATGTCCTCTTCAGGGATTTCTAGATACACATCGAGCGCCGGGGTAAGATAGAGTCGCCAATGTCCTTTCTGAGAACTGTTCCCTAAAAAGCCGGATAGGACTCTTACATCTGGATGCTTCTCTGAAAGGTCGGGGATCAGCTTCTCAACAAGCGGGTCTTGCTTCAACCTTTGTTGTGGTTCTGGTGCATTCTCTTGCTCTGGCATGTTGTTCCCTCCTTTGAAAATGAATAGGTCGAAATCACAAAATTACCACACCTACACTACATCAATTGCTGCGAATGCATCGATGACCCATAGGGATAGCGCAACAAAAAACGGAATTTCTCTGGCTGGTTACACACGTAAAAAAGTCATCCGTAGCAATTATTGCGTACTGCAAAAAAAAAGTCAAGTGGTCGTTTTTTATAGAAATGGACTTTTCTTAGGAAAAGCACTCTTTCATACTCGTTCAACTTGTCTAAAATCTTAAAAATAGCATATAATTTTTAAATGTGCTCATAAATAGATTGTTGTTTGTAGTGATACTTTCGTGGCTTGTACGCCTGGCTCATAGACGTACTGGTAGAGTCGAGAGTGATAACACCGGAGAAAGCGCAAACATGACCAGCTATGAGGGCCGGCAGCTCGGCAACTATCGTATTCTCCATTTCCTTAGTCAGGGTGGCTTTGCTGAAGTCTACCAGGGTGAGCATATTTACCTGGGCACACAGGTCGCCATTAAAATCCTGCGCACTCGCTTGAACGCCGAGAGCATGGCCCGCTTTCAAGCCGAGGCGCGAGCTATTGCTCACCTGGAGCATCACAACATCGTGCGCGTGCTTGACTTCGGTATTGCAGACAGCATGCCCTACCTCGTTATGAGCTACGCTGCACAGGGATCATTACGCGACCAGCACCCGAAAGGAACCCGCGTACCGCTCGCCAGGATTATCGCCTATGTCAAGCAGATCGCGGATGCCTTAAAATATGCCCATGAGATGCGGTTAATTCACCGCGATATCAAGCCGGAAAACCTGTTAGTGGGACCAAATGACCAGATCCTGCTGGCCGACTTCGGCCTGGTTGTCCTGCTTCAGGGTTCTCACTCCCACACAACCCAGGAGATGGCTGGAACCCTCCCCTATAGTGCCCCTGAGCAACTTCAGGGCAGGCCACGTTTTGCAAGCGATCAATATTCATTAGGAATTGTCGTGTACGAGTGGATAACAGGTTCGTGCCCTTTTCATGGGTCCATCTTTGAAATCATGAGGAAACACATAGAGGAGCCTCCGCCATCGTTGCTTGGGAAAAATCCTATGGTTCCATCCGAGGTGGAGGCTGTAGTGCTGAAAGCGCTAGCGAAAGACCCAAAGCGGCGTTTTGCTAGTATAGGAGAGTTTGCTACAGCGTTGGAACAGGCCAGTCGACCATATTTGGGGGCTTCCACTGCTCAAGATCTGAACGCGCCTGACTCTGGCAAGGGTGAGAGCATCATCTACTGGATGATTCACGGTGAGGCAGCAGAGCCAGCGTCTACTGAGCCCGAAATAACCCAACAACGAGAGAAGGCTGATGCGAGCAATGAGCAGCTTACTCCTACACGGCAGAAGACTCCACGAACTCCATCCGACCTGGATGCCGTCTTTCTATTTAATGAACGGCTGATCGACCCGGATGAGCTCTATGGGCGGGTACGCGAACGGGAGACGCTTCTTAACCGCATCCGCAAAGGAGCATCTACCTCCATCGTTGGTCCACGCCGTATCGGCAAAACCTGGCTGATGAGCTACCTGCAATTGACCGCTCCAGTCCAATTCGGCACCGGTGTCTGTGGTGGCTACCTGGATGCTACAACAGCACAATGTACAACCATCTCGGGCTTCGCAACCAAAGCGCTGCAAGAACTGGGAGTACCTCATCGTGTGCCCACAGATGCTTACCAGGCGCTAACACTCCTTGAAAGCATTGTTCAGGATCTTAAGACAAGCGATCTACTTTGTTTCTTGTGCATTGATGAATTTGAAGGCTTCAGCAAACGGCAAGAGTTTACTCTTGATTTTTTTACAAGCCTGCGTGCCATGACCCAGATCGGTCTGAGTCTGGTGGTAGCCAGCAGAAGACCTCTGATTGATATTGTGGGGAACGATGGAGAAACCAGCGGATTCTTTAACGTCTTTGAGCAACTTACACTTGAGCCCTTTACTTCGGAGGAAGCACGGGGCTTTGCCCACTCTAAGAGCATCGAAGCAGGTTTCACCGAGCAGGAGCGCGATATTCTCTTGAAATACGGGCGGGTAGACGAGCATCACTGGCTCCCCCTACGCTTGCAACTGGTTGGCAAATTGCTGCAGGAGGACAAAATGCTGGCCCAGAGAGAGGGGACGCATTACTATCGTCCCAATGACCCAGTTTACTGGCGCGAGTTCGAGCAGCGGTTGGAACAGAAGTATCGAGGAGTAATGCGCTAAATGAGATATCTGCAACGTGCCTGGCATTATGTACTCATAGAACCTTACGTATGGCTCTTTTACAGCTTCTTTCAGCCCTCTCGTTTCAAGCGAGAATACGAGAGCAAGGGGCTATTGCATCGCATGATAACTATGCTTCGACTAGCCCTGCCCATGTTTCTCCTCTCCTACCCACTTGCGCTCCTCGTGTACGCCATAGGAGAATTTGCCGTGGGCGGCCCAGCATCTCTCGTCTGGATGAGGTCTCTGGCGCTAGATACAGCAACTCTTACAAAGGTAGAAGATTTTTTGCTTGCTGTCGCCTTGGCGACTCTCCTCGGCATACTCTGGAGTATTCTCTGGGGTATCGCAAGCGGTATCGCAGGCGGCATTGCATGGGGACTGACGCTGAGTATGGCGGGAGGGCATATTGCAGCAAGTGGCATTATAGGTGATCTTAGTCGCAACACGCTCTGGGGCATCGCGACTTGCATGGTATTCGGCTTTATAGGAGGAATTGCTGGCAGTATCGCAAGGCCAATTGCCAAGATACGAGGCTTCCGAGTAACTGTTCGTATAGGAGGCATCGCCGGTGGTATCGCAGGCGCTATTGTCGGTTCCATTGTAAACGGTATGATCCGTCAAGTGAAAGGTATAGAGACAAGCACTCTGGGGATCATATTGAGCTACCTGGCAGACTGGATATATATAGCTTCGGCTATAGCCGGGGGTGTTGCTGAGATCATTGCAGGGCCAATGGCTGAAAAGCGAGGCATGTCAGTAACTCGCATGGCAATCCGTATAGGAGGCATTATCGGCCTCCTCGTGGGTAGCGCCGAGGCTCTTAATGGAATTTTTTTTAGCCATATCCCAAATATGTCTCTCTGGGGGTGGGCAATTGTCATCATTGGTAATACAGGTGTAGGTATAGTGGGCGGTATCGTAGGACACACGATATTGGACATCGTGGAAACTCCTGGCAGGAGTAATAACATGATTGCGGGGCTGATGGTGCTCATTGCAGGCGGTCTCTTTTTTGGCATCGCATCTATTTCTCTCACCAGGATACTAGGTATCACGCTGATGATCATCATGGGTACTCTATTGGGCATTGTAAGACCATCCACAATAAGTATCATTCTGGGTATCGCATTCTCCACCGGAAGAGTTGAGAAGCTGGTTTTTCTCACACTCGACATAACTGAGGCTCTCAAGGAAAGCGTTGTACTGGTTCTCTGCTTCATCATAGGGCGCTTTCGGCTCCCACTGTACCCAGTCAGTGCATTTTCCGCTTTTACGACCTATTTGTCTAGCCGTACAAATCCTCGGGAGGTGTTTACTCACCTGCATCGCTCCTCACTGTACTGGGATGAGCGTGTCTATCTGCCTTTACCGGGCTTGAAGCATACGTTGCTCATCGCAGCCGAACAGAATGTCGAGCGCACCTTGGAGGAGATTAGCTTCATACTGGCCGAAAGACCGCAACAGATCGGTGCAGCCCGTGCCGCTTCGCTCGAAATCGCTATCCACGATCTGGAGATGTCTACGAATCTGCAAGAGATAGCTGATGCCTCGCAGCGGCTCAATGATATCTTGCCACAGGATGCAGGACTGGTTGATCCGCGCTGGGTAACGCCTTTTGCCCGCTTGAGTGACGCCAGCCGAGATGCTGCTCGGGCCTGTAGCCCGCTAGGCTGGCAAGCTCGCCGCACAGCCCTCCGGGAGATGATCGCCGACCTGAAAAAAGTGTATCCCAACACGGCCTTCACCGAAGTTCGCCTCAATGCGCGTCTTGGGGAGATAGTAAAGACATGGCGGGCAGTGGCACAGCTCGTACTGGAAGAGATGGAGAGAGCACCCGAAAAAACAACTCGCATTGGTAATCCCTATAACCCCGGACCAGTCCTCGAACGACGCAATAGCCTGTTTGTAGGTCGTCGTGACTTGGCACAGCAATTAGAAGATGCTCTGGGCAGAGGGAAACAACGACCAACGTTTCTCCTCCATGGCGAGCGGCGCCTGGGCAAAAGTAGCACGCTCAAGCAGTTACCTGACCTGCTTGGTGCCAGGTATCTACCCATCTTCTATGACCTGCAAATACGCGGCTTCTCCTCCAACATTGCTGTGTTTCTTGGGAAGATTGCCGATGAAATTTACAAGGTGATGCGCGCCAGGGGCCTTCCGGCAAAGAAGCTGCCCTATGAGCGATTGCAAGATGCCATCCGAAGGAATGAAGCAGAGGTGTATCACCGCTTTGAGCAATGGTTGGAGGAGATCGAATGGACACTGGAGCAAGAGGATCGCACTCTGCTACTTACATTCGATGAGTTTGAGAAGCTTGAAGCAGCTGGACGAGAGGGATATCTCAATCTTGGCCTGTTGCTGGACTGGTTCCGCAGCGTCATCCAAAACCATCCCCGGCTGGCCTTGCTTTTCAGTGGAGTACGGAACTTTAGCGATATGGGGGCGAACTGGGCTGGCTACTTCGTGAATGTACAGACACTCAAAATCAGTTTTCTCCGATCAGACGAGGCATATCAACTCATTACTCGGCCTGTCCCCAATTTCCCAGGCGAGCAGATCTTCGATGAGAGTGTTATCAAGGGGATTATGCGTGTGACGAACCGCCATCCGTTCCTGGTGCAAGCTGTTTGCTCCGCACTGCTTGATTCCCTGAACGCTTACAATCGCAATCGGATTGAGCCTTATGATGTCGGAGTGGCGGCAAATCAGGTTTTACAAAACTGGGGGAACTATTTCCAGGACCAGTGGTATCGGACTGATAATGACCAGCGTGCCTGTGTTCTAGCGCTTAACCGCATCGGCGAAAGCAACTTGCAAAGGATTGAACAGCACAGTGGCTTGCATGGCATGAGCGTTCATCGTGCACTGGAAACCCTGCTTGATCGTGATATCGTAGCGTATGAGAATGGTATGTATAAGATAGCCGTACCTCTCTTTGGCGTATGGGTGCAGCGCAACAATTCCCGCTAGTCCACTTCGAATGTCGTCAGATTATCTCTTCCTATTTTTTGATTGACACTACTACATGATGGAAGGTACTGCCATGGCGAGAAAGATGCAAGAGCAGAGGTCAAAAGAAGATAGAAGGCATAAAGTTGCCCCTCAGAAGATACGCTTTATTATTGGTGCCTTGCTCATTCTTCTTGTCACTGGTCTATTGATTCTTTGGGTACTCTACAAATTACATGTCATTCAGGGACCATGGTCTTTAGTTCTTCCTGACATTTTTGGCTGGATCTCCGCCTGCATTGTCTCAGTGAGTGCGTTAATTATTGGCATCATTCAGGCAAACAGCAAAGAGGTGTTGCAAAAGTTTTTCCCTCACTCGGCTGATAAAGAGGGAGCATCTTCCACTACCACATCCGCTACTCTAGCAGATTCTCAACCTGAAGATTCCATTCAGGCTCAGCACCAGAGGGAAAGCGTTTCTAAGGATAGTAGGACAAGCGACCTTCAGGCAACTTTGCAGATAGAAATTATAGAACCTACGCCATTCTTAACAATGCCAACAGAATCGAGCACAATTTTCCTCTTTAATGAGCATCTGCCTAATCCTAAAGAATTCTACGGCAGAAAACTCGAACGTGAGGCCCTCGTCAACCGTGTTCGTAGAGGTGCCTCAACCTCCATTGTTGGACCGCGTAGAATAGGCAAGACATGGCTTATTGAGTATTTGATACAGGTTGCACCAACTGAACTAGGCTCTAACTATCGTGTAGGCTATGTGGATGCAACCCTACCAGGGCATGAAACCGTGTCGGGCTTCATAACCTCGGCTCTAGAACAGATAGGTATTCGTGTAACTCCCAGCGATGCTTACTTGAATCTGGAGATACTCCTTGAGGCACTGGATAAGCTGAAGGCAAGCAACCTGATCCCTATCCTCTGCATTGATGAGTTTGAAGGACTGAATAATCGACAAGAGTTCAACCAGGCCTTTTTTACTGGTCTACGAGCTGTTAGCCAGGGGGGGTTAGGCTTGGTAACGGTAAGCAAAAGAACGCTATTTGACATCGTAGGTAACGATGGTTATACAAGCGGTTTTTTCAATATCTTCGATACCTATACACTTAAGCCCTTTGTTTCCAAAGAAGCCAGAGAGTTTGTCCAGGCCAAGGGTGACCAGGCAAATTTGACCAGACGGGAAAGAATGTATCTTCTCAAATATGGGCAGCAACAAGATCAGCAACAATGGCCTCCCTTACGTTTACAACTCACCGGTAAAATGCTGCTGGAGGATAAGGGCGAGGACAACTTGCGACCAAACGACGTAGACTATTGGTCAGATTTTAAGGAGCGTTTGGAAAAAAGATACAACGCTGTGGTGCATTAGGTGAAGTACATGAAGCAGTGCAAATAACTGTGTTGCAAAAAGAAACTATAAAATGGAGCGAGCGAGAAGGAGTTCAAGTTGTTTAGACTACTGCGAATGGGCAAGTTGATCTTGTCTCGCTTGCATACAGTATCAGGACGTAAGAATAAACTCATCATTTAATCATAGATTACTGGGTTGATGGAAGCGAGTAAAGAGGAACATCGCTTTGGCATTGCTGAACCATTCAACCTATAAGCATGTTCTTCTATCTGATACTTCCGTGGTATGTCGTAGTAGACTACGGTTAGTATGAACTGCAGATTGTGTGATATTCTATTAAAAATAGGAACATTCTACATACTACAACGAGATACAAAAAGATACTGAACGTGACAGGCAGACAAGATAGGCTACTTTTCGCCTTTGCAAAAAAGAATGATCCCTTTTGGATGAAAAGGGGAAGAAGCTTTTTGTGCCCAAAAGGAAACACAAATCCTCGTGAAAAGCCAAAGGAGAAGGAAAAAAGAGAGCGGTGACCGCAGGAGAAAACCTCCTTCTAACCGTTTTTTGGGTCCTCCCATAAAAGAATAATACTATAATTTACTATCGACAATAAATTACATTATTTATACGTGCCGGAACCGACGGGAGTCCCATTACCTGCAACTCCACCAGTGGGACGAGGTAGCGATCTATTTCAAATCAAAAACCAACAGAGAGAGAGAAGTCGATAGGACAGCTTTCAACCCCCTAGTGACTCATCCTTTTCTGCTTTCTTACCGCGAGGCTGAACTGGTGGGGCCGTCTTCTTTGCTGAACCAGATCCCTGCTCTCCTGGAAGCCGGGATTCGTCAGATGGTTTCAGTTCAAAATGCATAAAGTCCTTTGTATGTTCTCCTGCACCCAGCCAATTCAGATTTCCGCCTTCACTATGTGTAAGGGCAGTAATCAATTCATCAGGAAGATTGATAAAGCCGTAGGCAGCAATCCTGGCTGCGGTCCCCTGTGCCCCGGGTTCTACCGATATCTTGGCGTGCTCCTCCAGACTATATCTGGTGGCTTCCCCTTCGTTTGGCAGCTCCTTGCCCGGTTCCCATACCCAGCGATGACTGAGCGCGAACAGATCATAAGCTTCTAACAAGAACTGCGCTCGCTCGTTTAGTTTCGTTGCCGGTACATTGTTCCTCTCAAGCGCGAAGAGCAATTGATCATATGGCGCGGATCGATCATATGACGCGGGTGGAGGCTGGAATGATGCCTGGATCGATTCCTGCTTTCCCTTTCCCTTTTTCTTCTTCTTGACTTCTTTCTGCTCTTTTTGCTTCTGCTCTCGATCCTCGTAGGCGTGCCTGACCAGGCCGAAGAGGTCTGTTGCCTCTATTTTTAGCGAATGCCCCTCTTCACGTTCCAGGTATTCTTTCAGCCCCACGCCGAAAGTCTTCTCGTCGTTGTAGATCCCCTTGAACTTATCGCTGGCTTCGTGCAATGCTGCCACTGCTTTAAGCATATCTTCGGGATACATACTCCTGATGGACCCTCGCTGGATAGTTCTGACGTGCTCACCCTTATAGACATCTTCTCTGGTAAAAGCCTGCACCATCTTTTCTGGAAAGTCTTTCTGATGCACATTGGGATTCTTCTTTGGATAGAAGTCAACCGCTCGCCCGAAGGCGTGTTCGCTTATGCTCTCTGGATTGTTGACGTTTGGTCTGATAGCCAGCCCGAAGAAGGACAAGTCCGCGTTGCTCAGAGCGTATTCCACCTTGTTGAACCACTCTCCTCCTTTATATGTGGCGAGAAAAGTGACTGCTTTGCTCAATTGTTGCTTCATCACCGGGTGGACAAGCTCATTCCGCCCGCCTTTCAAGAGGTTTCCCAGGAACTTGGCCTTGACAGGTTTGTGTTGATAGAACTCCTCGATTTCCGGTAAGGCCCTGGCAAAATCGGTTTGCGCGGCGGCGACAGGGTGGGCAGGCACTGCGATATGATGCTCTATTGGTGCAGCGGCAGAAGGGTCGGCCGGCGTCGCGGCTGCTGGCGCAGATGGGAGAAATTTCTGTACGAGAGCATTGCGCATACTAATGAAAGCGTCTAGCGTGACATTATTCGCTACTGGTTTGGCGGCTTCGAGAAATTGGCGGTGCTCTTCTGCGTAGCTTTTCACATCCTGCACCTCTTTCTGCTCTTCTGCTAGCTGCTTCATCGTAGATATAACGTCCCGGAGCCGTGCATGGAGATCGTGAATGATAATCAGGCTGAGACCTTTTTTATTGATGTCGACGAGGCTTTTGACCAGCTCTTTATTCTCGTAGAGTTCTCGGAAGAGTGGCCTTGGAGCTGCCCCCTTGCTATCTTTTATTTTGAGCTGTGGAGTAGGCTTTGGATTGTTGATCTGGCTTTGGATCGCCTCCCAGTTTCTGCTAAACTGGACCGGCTGCTGCATCTGTTTGTCTTCCCAGACGATATCCCCGATAGTGCTGGTGATGTCCTCAACCTCTTCCAGGACTTTTTTCGAGGCTCCCGCCCGTAGCTTTTCAACGTTCTCCTCTTCTTCCAGTTCTTTTTGCTCTTCGGTCTTCTCAGGCTCTTTTTTCTTCTTAGTCTTTCGCTGGATGTACGCGTGATCGGGGCCGGAGTCGCTGCTATTTCCGCCGACTACAGGCTGTGTCACGCTGCCCACAGGGAGAGCAGAGCTGGCCGCCGCAGCTTCTTGCTCGTAGCGATCGTCCACTGGACCGATAGTGAGCGTGTCGCTGCTGGCGGCATTGCTTTGCTGGATTACGTGCGTCAACTCGTGAGCGAGTGTCTCTTGTCCCTGCCCGGTCTGCGGTGTGTACTGCCCTGGACCAAATACGACGTCATGCCCTACTGTATAGGCATGCGCATCTACCGCCGCTGCTGATTCTGCCGCCTGCGCGTCGTTGTGGATACGTACCCGGCTAAAATCATGACCCAGCTGCGACTCCATTGCAGCCCGCGTGGTCGTGTCGAGGGGCTGGCCAGGTGAGCGCAGAACCTCGTAGACAATGGGTGGTGCCGATTGGTCAGTGGTCTGCTCTGCCTTTCTGCCTTCCAGAGTTTCCCTTTGAAGTGTATGCGAGGAGAGCATACGCTGCACGGCCTGGTTCCCGGCGAGACGTTGCAGGCTGATGACAGACTCAGGAGGGATATCCTCGGAAGCGGCTTGCAGCATACCAGTGACCGCCTGATTTCCGGCGAGATGTTGCCTGCCCGACGCAACAGCTGCATTGCTGAGCTGCTCATGCTCCCTGGTAGCTGGAGCCTGGCGTGCTGGCGCAGTTTGGGGCGTGGTTGTTTTGGATGGTGTCGCATCGCTCATTGTGCTCTGTTCTCCAGATACAATTCAAGTTTTATGGGATTCCTTTTAATAATCTGTTTATGGCTCGAAGCTGATCGGGATTTGGTATAAAGGCCGTGACTAACTCTCCCGTTGCCTTGGAAAACTGGACGAGAAGCGGCTTTCCTTCTATCGTGGCGAGATGCGCAATAGTGGCCTCGGCTCCAGATGACCAGGGAACCATGCGTCCACTGGCCGCGGCACGTTCGACCAGTTGCCGCCAGAGGGCATAATGGGTCTCGCGTGTGACTTCGCGACCGAACCACTGGGCGGCATGGCTATCAAACGAATGATACAGCCCGGCCCTGGTGATCTTGCGCACGAAATTTGGAGCTTCTTCCACTCCCTTACGTATCAGGCGGGAAAAGAGCGCCTTGGAAACTCCCCGCATACGTATGATAGCACCCATGCTGACCTCGGTGCCCTCGACGGCGGCTTTCTTGCCAAGCTGTTTGACAAGGGCCTTACCAGCGACGCCAACCCCCGCCTTGCCTATTTTCCCCACGGTGCCGGGTGTGGGGATAAAGTCGATAGGATCTATCAGCGGTTGTTCGATGCCGATCTCTCTCATCCACACCATGTTGCCTTCACGATCAACCAGTTCGGTTATGCCTGCAATTTTATTTAATTTGTAGCCGATAACCTGGCTGGGATCGTCGGGATCGAGGACCACCCCAATGATGATGCTGGGGTCAGCGCGAATCCGCTCCTCGAACTCGGTGAGCAGGCCGGGCGGCGGCTCCACGCTGATCTCTAGCTCATCGGTTGCCTTGCCAGAGCCGGGCCCGCTCAGCCAGGGAAGCGTGCTCGGTGGTACAATCACCAGATTTCTCTTGCCTGTTGCTGCCTCTGCTGGCACCTGTGGAGCTTCTGCATCTGTTCCTCCTGGTTCTGGCTGTCGCAGATCGACCTCGCGCATATGGACCTGTACGCGCAGTGATGCAGTCGCGGTCTGTGCCGGGAGCAGATTTGCATCCCCGTAGTGGCTGACGACGATATCGGCGCTGCTCTCGGTGATGTTGGCATCAACCTTGAGCCAGGTGTCCTTGCTCTCAACGGCAATCTCCGCGACTGGTATACCGTCCAGCGAGACGAGGTAGCGCCTTGCCTCTGCGTGGTAGACAACTTCCAACTGAGGAAGTGGTGGAGCCTTCAGGGACTGGTCTTGCCTGAGACGCTGCACTCTCTGGTTGCCGATCATACGCTGCAAGGAGAGGACCGGATGAGTCGCATCCTGCGCGACAGGCTCCTGGCTGGGCGCTGCACGGCTCCTTCTTTTCGGTTCTGCTTGTGTGAGGCGCTGATGCTCCATATGGCCCTCCCTCGCTTTATGCTGAAACGAGCCCGCGTCTGCGTGCCACACGCATCAGCGCTTCTAGCTCCCAGGGGTTGCCGCTCATGTTGGGGCGCTGAGCTAACCGCCGGAAGATCTCCAACTCGTCGCTGCGGTCGGAGGCAAGAGCCAGAATCACACCCAGGCGCAGCATTTTCTGGCCCGTGTCCCAGATGGGGGTCAGCAGTTGCTCTTTATACTCCGAGTAGCTTTCGCGTACCAGCGGCCAGAGATCGGGCCAGCAGGCGTGGAGCGTTCGCTCAAAATGCTGGAGGAAGCCTTGCAGCTTGGGATCATTCGAGTCATACAGCCCGGCTTCCACCCAGGCTCGCTGCACAATAGGTCTGTTTTGATCTTGCATTGTGTTACCTCACTCGTTTGCCTGTTCCTACGGGTGGAGAGAATGGCTCTGCTCGGCAGGCGGCTTCTCCTCTTCAGTGCAGAGGCGATTTACACAGGCCCACGCGTCTTGCCGAATACCCGTCACCTGCCAGGAAACCTCCATCTCGGGCTTGCCTCCGGCGATGGTGAAGCAGTTGTCCTGCATCTTGCGGGCGATATAGATGGGCGCGTAGTCACCGATACAGGTAAGCTGGTAGCGTACATCTCGATTAAGCGCTGCAAACCATGCTGGAAGCTCAACGGTGGCCTCTCCATTGGCATCAAGGACGGCTACGCCATCATAGATATTTTTCATATCAGGCGATTCGACAAAGGAGTGCGTGAGGTACTTATGCTCTGGGTCGAGCGGATGGTCGATCTTGAAGCCACCACCGCTCTTGATGATTGGCCCGCTGACATGCAAACTGCCAGAAATGTTTACCGGGCCTGAAAAGTCTCCCGCCAGGTTCGGTGTGCCCAGGTCAGCCTGGTTGCTACCGTTGCCGGCCCGCAGTCCGACAGTGTTTTGAGAGGCGAAGCCGCCAAGTGCCCAGCCCCCACCAGACCCTTGTGCGGTCACACCTCCCGCCTTTAGTATTTTTGTAGTGATTTTGCCGTTCTCACCATTGAGAGCAATGACTGCATTGTGCGACTTATCATAGACGTTAATCACGCCATTGGCACCAGATCCACCGACCTCAATCGTTGCGGCGTTCGCGTTGAGCACGACAGTCTCAGCGCCCGGTGCGTTTTTGATAGCAACTTCTCCATTGGCGATGATAGAGCCGTTGGTGGTGATAGAGCCATTGGCGGTGATGGAGCCGCTGGCGGAGAAGCTGCCACCGGCCCAGATACTCCCCGAATTCCCATCGATGGCGAAACGCTCCTGCCAGCTGGTTGGACTCCCTGACGTTGTGCTCCAGACCTGGAAGCGGGGCGTGCCATTCCAATCATCCATTTCGAGCGTGACGGCTGGATGTGTACGATCGGGGAAGACCCAGTCGTTGTTCGCCTCGTTGCGATGGGCATTGTAGGTCAGGCTGCTG
>Ga0137371_10000961_pt1 | contig 22275 bp, 16 predicted proteins | sample SagtaG_7_FD_104919 | JGI IMG/M metagenome (GOLD analysis project Ga0137371, IMG submission 104919) | Vadose zone soil microbial communities from Sagehorn Ranch, Mendocino, California, USA - Sage1_R_40_16 metaG | ecosystem: Environmental > Terrestrial > Soil > Vadose zone | place: USA...
ACCCGGGTGCCCGTTCACCTCCTCGCGGCGCGAGGTGAAGCCGAAGCGGGCGAGGGCGCGCAGCCCCGCGATCAGCAAGCGCGCGACCCTGGCGCGGCCGTGGACCGCACGTGCGGCGGCGGGCGCCTTGCCGCCGCCGTCGCCGCGGAAGACGACGTCGTGGGCCAGCAGCTCCTCCAGCCCTTCGAGATCGCCCTCCTCGGCGGCCGCGAAGAAGCGGGTCGCGAGCTCCTCCCGCTGCTCGCGCGAGGCCTCGAACCGGGGGCGCTGCTCCTCCACGTGGCGGCGGGCCCGGGTGGCGAGCTGGCGGGCGTTCTGCTCGCTCGTGCCGATGATCTCCGCGATCCGGTCGTAGGGTTCGTCGAACACCTCGCGCAGCAGGAACGCGGCGCGCTGCTCGGGCGACAGGCTCTCCAGCAGGACGAGGAAGGCAAGCGACAGCGAGTCCGCCATCTCGGCCTGGCGGGCGGGATCGTCGTCGGCGCTCGCCACGAGCGGCTCCGGCAGCCACTCCCCGACGTAGCGTTCGCGCCGGACCCGTGCCGAGCGGAGGTGGTCGAGCGAGAGCCGCGAGACCACCGTCGACAGGTAGGCGCGCTCCGACTCGATCCGCTCGCCGCCCTCGCGCGCCCGGTGGAGGCGGAGGAACCCCTCCTGCACCACGTCCTCCGCCTCGCTCACGCTACCCAGCATCCGGTACGCGATCGCGAACGCCGACGGGCGGAGCTCGTCGAACTCCTCCTCGGTCATCGCTCAGCCCAGTCCCTGCGCGAAGCCCTGCCGCCAGCTCGGATACCGGAGCTGCCAGCCGAGCTCGCGCTTGGCCTTCGCGTTCGAGGCACCTCGCGCCTCGGTCATCATGAGCGTCGCCACCTCACCGGCCGCCAGCCGCCCCAGCCAGCGTGGGATACGCCTCGGTGGCTTGGTACCCAGCCCGCTCGCCAGCACCGGCAGCCACTCGCGCTGGGGCGCGGGCTCGTCGTCGACGACGTAGTAGATACCCGGCCGGCCGCGCTCGACCGCAGCGGCGGTCGCCGCCGCGGCGTCTTCGATGTGGACCCACGAGAACACGCCACCACCGTCGCCGACGATCGGGAACCGACGTTTGCGGATCGGCACGGCCATCACCGCATCCGGAGCCAGGCTGACCGAGGTCCCCGGACCGTAGAAGTCGCCGTAGCGCAACGCGAGACCCTCGCCCCACTCGATCGCCGTCACCGCCTGCTCCAGATAGAGGATCGCCTCCAGCCCCGGCGCCGGCAGGTCGGGATCGAGGGGATTGGCCTCGCTCTGCACCGGCCCGCCCGTGCGGGCAAATCGGAAACCTCCAAAGCTCTGCGCGACGAAACGCCGTGCCCCCACAGCGCGGCCGGCGGCCAAGAGGTGGTCCGTCCCCTCGGTACGCAGCCGGTTGGTCATGATCGCCCCCCTGAAGCGCTCGGGGTGCCGCATGTGACGGACGCTCGTCGGCTCGGACAACGCCGTGAGCTGATGCACGATCACCTCGGGCTCGGCGGACGCCACCACCTGCGCGACCGCGTCGGGGTCGAGAACGTCGGCCACGACCGGGCGCGCTCCCAGGCTGCGCAGCAGGTCCTGCTTCGATTCGGTCCTGGTCATCCCGACCACCTCGTGGCCTTCCGCCACGAGCATAGGGACGAGCTGTCTGCCGAGGGCGCCTGTGGCGCCGGCTACAAAGATCTTCATGACTGCTCCTCTCGTCTCATTTGCCTGTAGAGACGAGATAGACGCGCCGCCTGTGACAGCGCTCAGCGCTCGGTGCTCAGCTTGCGCGCGTCCGACAGCGGCTCGCGTGCACCACCGTTTCGCCCGGTACTCGTCGGGCCACGATCATTACCCCGACCAGGCCGCGCGGAAGGCGGACGAGGTGAATCGCGCCTAGCGAGTGCGTCACCTCGTCAGGATCTGGGCTGCTATGGCCACGCCTGTTCAAGTGTCGCGAGTGAACGCTCAACGGTGTCGACGAAGGTGTCCCAGTAACCCTCTCCCTGCAGCGCCGGCCCGCGCGCGGGCGACACACCGGCAGGAGCGAGATCAGGTTCGAGTCGCTCGATGAGCGTGCGTGCGTTGCTCGCGAGCATGTAGGGCGTCAGCTCGTCGAGTGCAGCGTCGTGCAGCCAACGAGAAAGCTGGCGCGCGGCGCCGAGGAGCCGTGGCCAGTCTCGGTAGGTCGGCCAGACGTTCTGTTGAAAGCGGAGGAACTGCCCCCACATTGCGCGGTCGAGGTAATAGCGCCTCTCGTTGCCGTGTTCGTACACCGTCACGATTCGGGAGGCGACAAGAGAGGTCAGTGTCTCGTTCACGTTGCGCTTCGCGTAGGCGGCGGCGTCGGCGATCCCGAGCGCCGAGGCGTCGGTGACGGGGGCCGTTACGAGGTAGCGAATGACCTCGGCTCGACTGCCGAGCCCGAAGAGGTGCCGCATCCTGAACGCGAAGTTGATCGGTGTGTCCGGGTCAGGTGCTCGAGACTTGCCGCTCGGTTCAGTCGCCGGCTTTAGCAGTCCGGCGGTGAGAAACGCCTCGTCCGGCTCGCGGACCTGGCGGGCGACGTCGTAGAAGAGCTGACGCGGTTCGGTTGCGCGTTGCTCCCGCCCGCGCGGTGGTGCGGTACGTGACCGGGGCTGCTGGTGGGCGACCCAGAGGAGCGCTCCTTCGACAAGGTCGCGGTCGTCGTCGTCGCGACAGAGGTTCCGGAGGCGCTGGACGCTGACGAGCCGCTCGTTCGTGAGGAGCCAGTCGAGCGTTTCGTCGAAGAGGCGCGGGTCGCTGCGTCCGGCTTCGAAGGTGAGGAGGAGAAGCGGTTCTGGGTCGGCCACCGTCTGGTCGCGCCGGTCGGTCGGCGCGAACACGCCGAGCTGAGCCCACTGGTCCCACGCGAACGCGATGAGACGGCGTGTGACTGTGTCTCTAAGCGTCGAGACTGACATCCTCAACTCCGAGGGATGCGAGCGCGGCGAAGAGCTGTTCGCGAAATCCTTCCGATGGGTCGTGCGTGCGCGTCCAGCGTGCGGCAGTGAGCAGTTCGTCCCTTGTAGGTTCGAGCGCCCGCAGGTCGGCCTCGTGCTTCCCCGCACCCTGGTCGACCATCGCGTAGAGCTTGAAGTGGATCTGGTCGAAGCGGCTCGCGAAGTGGACGGTGAGCGCCTCGCCGTAGTCGCGGCGCTCGAGGCGATCGACGAAGCCGTCGGGGAGGCCGAAGTCGAGCAGGTCGGCCGGGGCGGCGTTCAGCCAGTCTTCGGGGAGGCCGAAGTCGCGCGCCACCCGATCACGCGCGGCGACTAGCTCGGTGGGGAGTGGACGGGGCTCGATGAGCGTCTGTCCAGAGAGCAGGGCCACGATGTCGACGTCGCGCGTCGGCCGGCTGATCAGACCTACCGCAAGCAGCGCCGAGCCGCCGATGACGACGAGTTCGGCGTGGGCGCCGCGAGCGGCCACCTGCTCCCCCAATGCTTCGAGCAGCTCGTGCGTGCGCGTTTGATCCAGCTCATCCATCGTTCGAGATGATAAACATCTCGATGCGAGATGTTACACATCCCGTATCGGGATGCTAGGCATCCGCACTATGCAGCACGCCCCTGCCTCACCAACCGCGAGGCCTGTACGGGCTCCACTTGCCGAGGTAGGGCTTGAGTGCCCTGGCGTCATCTCCGGATCGGCCGTGTGGGGGTGCGAAAACTCGGTCACGCGGATTTGCAGGGAGATCGCGCTCCTGGGGTAGGCTCGGAGTGCCTCGGGTGACGCCGTCCGCTCCGGACGAAGCGGCCAGTCGCGTCACATCCGAACAATCGCCTGGGCGTCATCCCCGACCCCGCTCGCGGGCTCGTTCACAACATCGCCGCGTCATCCTTCGCGCGCCACCACTCTCGACGTCGGATTGAGGGTGAACGATCTTTGGCGCCCGCGCCAGCGTTCACCACTCGGGGCGAAGCGTTGACTCCGGCGCGCCGGCACCGCCGCGCCGCTCGTCGCCGTCGCGCGCGCACGCTCAAACTCTCGGCTCTCCGCTCGCTCCTCCGCTTCCACGCGCGATTCCTCGACCACGACAGCGGCGCACGATTCGCCTCCAAATCGACGGTGGCCGAGATTTGGCGCCCCACAGCCCGGAAGGCTCAGCGAATTGGGCGGCGGCCGCGGGCCGCTGCTCGGCGGCAAGGACGGAACCCCTCTCTGGCTCAACCCCGTTGGCGAAGCCCTCAGCGAAGCCCGGATAGGGTGGGTTCGCCACCCAACGCAGGTACAGATCCACTCCTCCGCCGTGCGCAGAGTGGCGAACGGCGGCACCGCGCTCGACCCAAAGGTCGTCTCGCAGCTCCTCTCCGGCCGGAAGAGCGGCAGCGCGCTCGAGCGGCTGACCCCGAGGGAGCGGGATGTCCTCGCGCTGATGGCGGAGGGCGATCGAATGCCGGCATCGCCTCCGGCTGGTCCTCCCGGTCGGCGCCGTGGAGGAGCGCGTCGCGAGCATCTTGAGCAAGCTGCGACTGCCGCCCTCGGAAGCCGACCACCGCCGCGTCCTGGCGGTCCTCACGTACCTGCGGAGCGAGGAGGGCGAGACGCACTGGCCGAGTCCTGGAGCGCGGCGTGTGCTCCAGGCTTCAGCTCCATCGCCCCGGCGATTCGGTCGAGCAAGTCGAGCAGCTGGGCCCGCTCCTTGGCGTCGAGTGGCTTCGTCAGCAGCTGTTCGTACTCTTTCGCCACCGTGAACGCTTCCGCGAGCAGCTTCTGGCCGGCGGCGGTGAGGTGAAGCGTGCGGACGCGCCGGTCGCCGGGCTGCGCCCTCCGCTCGAGTAGCGCACGTCGTTCGAGCTCGTCGACGATCGCGACCATGTGGCTCGCGGAGATGTGGAGGTTCTCGGCGAGCGCGTGCTGCGATTGCCCCTCGCTGAAGCCCACGGCGCGCAAGACGGAGAACTGGCTCGGTTCCAGCCCGAGCGGCGCGAGAACCTGGTGGAAGCGCCGCGAGATGGCGTAACCGAGCGTCGAGAGCATGAATCCGACGCTACGAAAGGGCGGCCCGTTCTTCGATTTGCGCTGAGTGATGGACATATGCTACAGCTACAATCATTCGGTAGCGAACTGTTCGGGAGGGAACGGAATGCGAACGGGGCCGAGGCCATTGATCACGCCGATGAGTTCGGGCGCGAGCGCCGGTCGAAGAGGAGACGGCCAAGCGAGAGGAGGACGAAGTTGATGGAAGCGACGCAGCGAAGCAGGCAGAAGGTCAACGGGGCAGAGAGCGGGCGACTCGCTCGGCTTGCGCACTTCATCGCCCGTCACCGCTGGCCCGTGATCGGTGTCTGGATCGTGCTGACGCTGTTCGGCGGCGTCGCGGCCGGCAAGCTCTCCTCGCGCTGGTACCAGAGCTTCTCGATCCCGGGCAAGTCCGCCTACGAGGCGAGCCAGCGCACGCTGAAGGCGTTCGGTGTCGGCGTGCGACCACCGAACGTGGTCGTTTTCCACACGAACGGCGACGCGACCAAGAGCGCCGCCATCGAGCGAGCCATGAAGCGCGCGGCCGCGACTATGCCCGGCGCGCTGACGAGCTCGTACTTCTCGACGCACAACCTTATGTACGTCTCGCGCGACCGGCACACCACCTTCCTCGAGGTCTACCCGCCGGGGTCGCCGAAGTTCGACAGCAAGAGCGGCGCCAACCGCATGCGCGGCGCCGCGGCAAAGGAGCTGCCCGCCGGAATCACCGTGAACGTGACGGGCCACGACCCGCTCGAGGAGGCGTCGACGCACGGCACGAGCGGCAGCTCGAGCGTCCTGCTCGAGGCCGCGGTCGGCGGTCTCGGCGCGCTCGTAATCCTGCTGTTCGTGTTCGGGACGCTGCCGGCGATCCTGATGCCGATCGCCGTTGCCGTTGCGGCGATCCTGAACACGTTCACGCTCGTCTGGGGCCTGACCTACCTCACCAACGTCTCGATCATCGTCCAGTTCCTGATCGCGCTCGTCGGCCTCGGCGTGGCGATCGACTACGCGCTGCTGATGATCTTCCGCTTCCGCGACGAGCTGCGGGAAGGGGAGGACGTCGAGACCGCGCTCGTCGAGACGATGACCCACGCCGGCCGGTCGGTGATCATCTCCGGCTCGACGGTGGCCGTCGGCCTGCTGTCGATGCTCGTCCTGCCGCTGCCCTTCATTCGCTCGATGGGCCTGGGCGGCATGCTGATTCCGGCCGTCTCGGTGCTGGCGGCGATCACGCTGCTGCCGGCAATGCTGGCGCTCCTCGGGACGCGGATCAACAGCGTGCGCGTGATGCCGCGCCGCCTGGTCGACCGCGGGCACCCCGAGGACGGAGCCTGGGGCCGCTGGGCCCGCTTCGTGCTCAGGCGCCCGGTCGTGGTCGCGGCTGTCGGCCTGGCGATCGTCGGGCTGCTCGTCGGCTTCGGCACGCGGATGAACCCGAACGAGGCGCAGCTGAAGAATTTCCCCGGCACGGGCACGGCGATCGCCGGCCGCCAGATGCTGGCCGACGCGGGGATCAGCCCGGGCGTGATGAAGCCGCTCGACGTCCTCGTCGAGAACGGGGGGAACGCCCGAGCAGTCGCGGCGAAGCTCCGGCATGTCCCCGGCGTGGTCGGCGCGGCGACGCCGGCGGGCTGGCAGCGCGGCTCCGACTCGCTGGTCGAGGCCTTCCCGGTGATCGACGGGTCCGCGCCCGGCATCCAGGGCGTCATCAACCGTTCGAAAGCGGAGCTGAATGGAACCGAGGGCACGGTGACGGGCGTTGCGGCCGCGGATCGCGACTTCGTGCACGCCCTCTTCGGCAACTTCCCCTACGTGCTCGCCTTCGTGCTCGTCCTGACGCTGATCCTGCTGACCCGCGCGTTCCGCTCGATCCTGCTGGCGATCAAGGCCGCGCTACTGAACCTGGCCTCGCTCGGCGCCGCATTCGGGATCGTCGTCATCATCTTCCAGGAGGGCCACGGCTCCTCGCTCTGGAACATCTCGGCGACACAGGCGATAACCGCCTGGATCCCGCTGATGATCTTCGCCTTCCTCTACGGCCTCTCGATGGACTATGAGGTCTTCATGCTCACGCGTATGCGGGAGGCGTACGAGGAGACCGGCTCGACCGAGCGGGCGATCGAGCTCGGGCTGGCGCGAACCGGCAAGCTCGTGACCAGCGCTGCGCTGATCCTGATGTTCGCCTTCCTCGTCCTATCGTCGAGTCCCGGCTTCGAGATCAAGGTCTTCGCGATCGGGCTCGCGGCCGGAATCATCTTCGACGCGACGGTCATCCGCGCCCTGCTCGTGCCGGCGTTGATGCGCCTGATGGGCCGCTGGAACTGGTGGATGCCGAAGTGGACGCAGAGCGTCCTGCGGGTCCGCCAGCCGGAGCCGGCGCCTGAGGTCGCGACTGAGAGCGCCTAGTGCCCCAGCCAGCAATACATGCTCTGGCCCGCGATCACGTGGCGCCAGAGCCCACCCTTGCCTGAGGGGTTCCAAAATGCGGGTTAGATGTGGAGTTGCTCGTGCTGCGTCATCAGCTGGTCGTGCTAGGCAGGCAAGGGCGGCGCCCGTTGCTGCGGCCAGCCGATCGTGCATTGCTTGCGGGGCTAGCCCGTCTGCTCCCGCCCGCAGCGACGCCAGGGGTTGGTGGTGACGCCCCAGGACGCTGCTGCGCTGGCATCGAGAGCTTGTGCGTCGGAAGTGGGCGCAGGCACGTCGAAGCGCTGGCCTGTGCGTGCCGAAAATTGCGCTATCGCCTGCAAACAGTCCGTCGCGCTATTACTTAAGCGCCGAGAGGACGGGATAGGTCGCGTACTTGACGAGTATCTCCGGAATCAAATCGATCTGGGCGCGGATTCGGCGGGCGAGCCGGTGGCCGTAGCGGTGGACAGCCTCGACGCGGCGCTCCTCGTAGACCGTGCGCACGAGGTCCCAGGTCGCGATCGTGTCGGTGATGATGTCGCGCTGATCGACGATCGTGAAGCCGTGGCGGGCGAAGAGAGTGGGCCAGTCGCTGACCAGCTCGGCCCCGCTGTGGTACAGGACAGCCCTCAGGACGTGATCCTCCTGCTGCGATGGGCGGCCGCGCAGGGCCAGGTCGGAGAAGCCGACGTGCCCGCCTGGGCGAAGCACCCTGTGAAGGCTGCGGACGAGCCGGTCCTTGTCAAGCTCGGTGACGCAGATGTCGCCGGCGGCCTCCAGGCACACTATGGCGTCGAACGACCCGTCGGGGAAGTCGAGCGCCCGCACGTCGCCCCTCACGATCTTCACCCGGTGCGACATGCGCCGCTCCTCGATCAGCCGCCGTCCTTGGCGCACCTGCTCGCGGCTGATGTTGACCCCGGTGATCTGACAGCCGTAGCGCTGGGCGATGCGCAGCGCCGGCGCCCCAATGCCGCAGCCCACGTCAAGCACGCGCTGGCTCGTCCGCAGGCGCGCCATCTCCCCGATCAGGTCGGTGTGGGCGTCGAGCGCCTCGGCCAGCGTCTCGCTGCCCGAGCGGAAGTAGCCGAGATGGAAGTTATCGCCGTAGAACAGGCGCGCCTCGTCGGTGATCAGGTCGAAGTACGCGCCAACGCCGGCGGCGGTTCGTCGTCCCCTCACGAGGACCGGCAGGGCCAGCCTGATCGCCGCCGACAACTTGTGTGCCGAACCAGCCGGACGTCCGTCGCGCCAGGTCGTGACGAGCAGCTGAGCTGGCAACCTCCAGCGCCCTCCGATCTCCCTCTCCGTCCCGCCGTCCGGTGAACCGCCGTCCGGATCAGGCTCGCAGGCGCCCAGGCCGGTGCGCTCGCGAGGCTTCCTCCCTGCGCCACCGACACCCTAACCGGGAACCGACGCGCACCGCATTTCCGACTTTGCCCAGTGGCCGCCAGACGTCATCCCGCCGACATCCCGAATCGTTCCTCTATTCTCTCCGCTCCTCCACGGCTGTTGAGCGCGGGTCGTTATGCGGCGACCGCGTGCTGCACCGAGCCGTGGGCGTGCGCTGGGCAAGCGCATTCGTCGCGGCGGAGCAGCATCGCGACGAACATGCTGGCCGGGATCGCGACGTGCTCGCACCGCGCGATGGCTACGGACTCAGTTGAAACGGCGGGTAGCGATCGGTTACGAGCAGGAAGGCGTACGCGACGACTCGGTTCGTCCAGCGAAACACGCCGAGCACGAAGTCGAATAGGCCGCGCGGATAGCGGCCGGTGAAAAGGATCGCGAACCAGGCGACGATCACCGCGACGACTGCGGCGATCCAGAGGAAGACGAGCAGGATGTAGTGCGGGATCGCGAGCAGCCACTTGACCAGCGGCAGCCAGCGGTTCAGCCCCTGCCTCGCGTCCGGGTAGGGGAGGTCGAGCGCGACTGCCTGGTGCTCGTCCGTCGATGGGTAGCGATCGTCCATCAGCGCCAAGTAGGCGGCGATCCTGGTCGAGAACCGCAGCAGCTCGAGGTTCCAATCGAACCACCAGCGTGGGTACTTCTGCCGGAACAGGATCATCAGCAGCGGACCGAGGACCAGCAGCCCACCCGCCCCGGCCGCAACCTCTCCGCCGTGGTGGCCAGCGAACACGCCCCCATGGCCACCGCCGACCGCCCCGCCGACGATCAGGATCGGGATGGCGACGATGACCCGAAACGCGGTCGTCAGCCGGTTGAGTTCGCGATCCGGATAGGCGATCGAAAGCTGCACCGGGTATGCCGTCCCGCCCGCAGGCTCGCCTGCCTCCATCGCTTCAAACCTCCTCTCGACCACGACGCCGTGGCGACGCCGCGTGCTCGGCTAGGAATCTAAACAGGCTGCCAAGGCCGACGCGCCGCGACGCCGGCGCCGACACCGCCCGACGCGAGTGTCTCGATGAAGAAGATTGGGTGGTCCGGCGCGATCCGAAGAGCCGGTTTGTCGAGGACAGCCAGCTTGGCGAGCCCTTTCACCATCGCCGCCAGGTCCGACAAGCCCACGACGTCTTCCACCACTCCTACCCCTACGCGCAGCTGCCGCACGCTGCCTGGCGCGCAGTCCCAACAAAGACTCTTACAAAGGAGACCATCGTGAACGGCAGCACCTCGCCGCTCCGCCGCCTCTTCTGACCGCGGTGGACGGGCAGTGCTGGTCGGGACACTCGCGCCGGCGACCTCAGTCGTCGCAGCAACCCGGGACCACGCAGCCGCCCGTCACCCAAGCGCAGCATGCCGCGAGTCGCCGACGGTGTCGCCCACCTCGCCTTCCTCAACCAGCGCGCGAATTTCGCCGCCGATCGGCGGCCGACCGCGACGGGAGGCGTCCGTCCAGCGGCGCGTCACGAGACGGCGGTGCCAACGCAGCAGCGTGGTCGGCGTGACCAGAAACGATTTCCAGCGCGAGCGCGGCAGCAACCGACTCGCCGCAACCAAGAAGACCCGATCGCTCCCAGTCAGCTGCACCCGGCGCGTCTGTCGCCGAAGGACCGCCAGCTCGTGCCGAAGCACGACGATCTCGAGCTCCTTGGAGTCCTGCGAGCGAGGACGAAGCAAGGCGAGCTGAAGCAAGCAGCGGAACCAGCATATAGCGGAGCGACCAGATCAAGAACCAACTCCTCGGAAGGTAAACGGGGGCGGACGACTCTAGGGCCGCAATTCGCCTCCCGAGCGGCGGAACCGAGTTAACGCACCCCACAGGGGCGGGCCGTCTGGCCCGCCCCTCTCGATCGGCTACGGAAGCCGGAACGCGTACGTGTCGGTCGGGTTCGACCCGCAGCTCGACGCGTTGCAGTTCGTGATGTCGTCGACGCCGACGAAGCCGGTCCCGCCTGCGGCCAGGCCCTCGTAGTCGCCGAGGAAGAAGCCGCCGGCGTTCGGTGCGGCGAGCATGTTGAACGGCCCCGTCACATGTGACTCCGCGGCGGCGGCCAGGCTGCCGCCACGCGGGGCGCTCTTGAACCAGATGTCGGTCGGGAGCGTCGTCGTGTTGTCCGGCGTCAGGCCGCGGAAGTCGTAGTACGTCAGGCCGACCGTCCCGTCGGGCGCCACAGCGATCGCGGGCAGGAACGCCGAGATCCCTGCGGGAGAGTCGCTCACGACGACGGGGTCGGTCCAGTGGGCGCCGCCGTCGGTGGACGTCGTCTCGAGGATTCGGGAGTAGGCGCCCTTGCCGTTCGGACCCGCGGTACCCCGGGCGTCCTGCCAGACGAGGTACAGCTGTCCGGTCACCGGGTCAACGGCCGGAGCTGCGTCGAAGTCGGCCGTCCGCAGCGACTGCCCCGTGTTGGGGTCGGTCACCGTCAGCGTGTGCATCTGTTGCACGATCTGCGGCGCGGTCCACGTGTCTCCAGCGTCCGTCGACTTGATCATTGCGATCGCAAAGCCGTGCGGTGCGGTCGACTTCGGACCGGTGTTCGGGCCGGTCCCCGTGATCAACGTGAAGAAGTCGTACAGCGTCCCGTTCGGCCGGACGACGATCACGTTGGCGATCGACTGCTGGTTCTGGCGCATCGGCACGATGATCTTCGACGGGCTCCACGTCACCCCGCCTTTGGTGGTCTTCGAGAACCAGCTCGGGCCGGTGAACGCGAAGAAGTTGTGGATCAGGACGGCCGGGTTGTCCACCGGACCGGCGAGCTGATCCCAGACGGCGTAGGCGGTCCCCGGCCTCGTCGGATCGGCGGTCACCGATTCCTTGTCGTTGAAGAACTGGTTCTGGTTGTTGTCCTGCCTGATCACCGTCAGGTGATCCCACGACAGGCCGCCGTTCGTCGAGCGCACGGCCGCCACGGCGTTGTCGTTGTTCGACTGGTTGAACGAGATGCTGACCGCATAGGCGATCCCGTCCGGCCCGATGGAGATCCACGGATCCGACGCCCGCTCGTACGGGAGCCCGCCCGGTGCGCACGTGTTGAACGGCAGCGGCGTCTGCGCGCCCCACGTCGCGCCACCGTCGAAGGAGGCGGCCGCCATCAGCGCGTCGGCGCCGCCGTTCGACCAGCGGTCCTGCTGCCAGACCGCAATCTGGTTGGCCGTGTTCGCCGGGTTCACGGCGCTGAACGGTTCGACCTCCGTGTTGGGATAGTTGGTCCCGCCCGCCGCAGGCACACTGCACGCCGCGACCGGGCTGGGATTGACGGAAACGACCGAGGCGAGGGCTGCGACACCTGCGGCCGCCGCCGCAAGTGCAACAACCGCTGCGACCGCGGTCGAAGGAACGAGCTTCCTCAATGTACTCCCCTCCTCCCTTGCCGAATGCTCCTGGTGCTCGAAGATCCTAAAGCCGTTGAGTCCCAACGGCACGAGGTCAACCTCGTACCAGGCGCCCGGGGGGCTTGCGGCCGAGGCGGCGCTCGCCGCATGGAGCGACTGCGTTCACCGTATACGTACGTCTCGCGCCGCTGAGTCGCGCCGTGGCCCAGCGTCGCAGCGACAGCGCGCCGCCGACGAGCTGAAGGCAAGCCCGCGATTGGTCGGTGGTTCGATCACGTATCGGGTCAGTGCCCGTGGGGTGCAGATATTCGGTCGTCATGCCGCGGTGGCGAGTTCGTATTCGTGGATGAGGCCGCCGAGCAGGTCGGTCCGCCTCACCTGAAGATCGTCCGTCGATGAGCCAGCTGCGACCGGCGAGTTGCGAGCGCTCGCTTCCGGCGGTTGCAGATCGAGGGCGCGGTGGGGCCGCCGTCGGTTGTAATGCCGGACGTAGACGCAAAGCACGTGCTCGAGCTGGCGGCGACCGATGATCAGCAGCCGGTCGAGGCACTCGCGGCGGACGCTGCCGACCCAGCGCTCGGCGTGCGCGTTCGGCGCCTGCACTGGAGTGCGGATGACCTTGATCTTCTCGGTCGCCAAGAGGGCGTCGAAGGCACGCGGGAACTTCGTGTCGCGATCGTGGATCAGGAACTCCACCGGCCTGCCGCGATCGTCGAGTTCCATCAGCAGGTTGCGCGCCTGCTGCAGCATCCAAGCGGTGTTCGGGTTGCGGGTGCAGGCGACGTATTCGATCCGGCGGTTGCCGATCGAGGGGAAGACGAGCACGTACAGGCGGCGCAGCCAGACCGTGTCGACGGTGAAGAAGTCGCAGGCGAGGATCGACTCGCCATGTGCTTGGAGGAAGGTGCGCCACGACTGGCGGTCACGCTGCGGCGCCGGCGGCAGCCCCGCCTCGGCGAGGATGTTGCGAACAGAGGTCGCCGAGACCGCAACTCCGAGCTTGCGCAGCTCGCCTGCGATCCGCACATAGCCCCAGCCCGGGTTCTCGCGCGCGAGACGCACGACCAACTCCCGCACCTCGCGATCGATCGGCGGGCGCCCGGGACGCCGGTGCGGATACGTCCAGCGGCGAGCGACCAGTCGACGGTGCCACCGCAGGAGCGTCTCCGGCCTCACCAGCAAGCCGTTCCAGCTGTGCCGAGCCAGCATCCGACTCAGCGCCACGAGCACCAGCCGGTCGTGAGACTCGAACCGCGGCCGCCCGACCTGTCGGCGCAGAACTGACAACTCGTGCCGGAGCACGAGGATCTCCAGCTCCTTCGCACGATCACTGCGACCGACGAGCACGATCAACTCCAGCAGCCGGCACAGCACGACGTACAGCGATGACACAAGCAACGGCGACCTCCAGATCACGGGACCGCCGACGCTACCGCGGCACATCCGCCGCGGCGCTCACCCGGCCAGGTTCTTGCACCCCACGGCCTGCTACAGCGCCAACGGCTCCTGGGAAAAGGCGATCGCCGCGCTCCCAGCGATCCTCGACGGCCTGCTGCTCCTCGCCTGGTCACTGATCGCGATCGCCGGCCTTGCCTGCGGCGGACGCGACCAACTCGACTGCGCGCAAGCTCCGACACACCGCCGCCAGCCGTTGCTGCGGATGCTCGCCGGCTTGGCCGTGCTCACTGGCGCCGGCATCGCCTCCGCAGACGGACTGCGCCGCGGCGGCGATCATCACCTCCTCCTGTCGCCAGCGACACGTGGCGTGCGCCGAATTGGTGTTTGATCGGGAGACTCGTCGCCACCGCTTCCAGGAGTCGGGGTGCGACCGCCGCATCACGGGCAGCCTCCCACGACCCCTCGCGCAGTCGGTTTCCCCGGCACGCGGCTGCGCAAGCTTGGGCGCACCCGACGTTGCTCAGGCAAAGGTGCGGGTGTTAGGCTCGCCTTTCGCAACGGAGGGACGCCTTGCCGCCGGTTCTAGTCGTTGCTGCGGCCCGTTCGATGGCCCAAGGGCTGTTTCGGCGCGTAGCGGATTCTCTGGCTCCTAGGGCGGGCGACTGACCACCGTTGAGCCGCGCGGCAGCGCCACCTGTCAGAGCGCGGGCGCCCATTCACGCATAGGGGGTTGGGCTCGATGAGCACAGGACGGGATCGCATGAAGGGAAAGTGGCCGAGCGTCGAGGAGCAGCTCGACGCGTCGAACGTGACGCGCGGAAGCGCCCTCGAGCAGTTGATCAAAGAGAACCAGGACTTCGATCTCCTCGATCCTCGAGAAGCCGATGACGACGCCGGGCTACCGCTCTGGCTGCGCGTCTATTGGCGAAAGAACCATCCGGACGTGGAGCACTCGACGGTGAACCCGGGCGGTGGATACCCCGACGTCCTCTACACGATTCACAACTGGATGCTCGCCCATCACGACCTGCCCTCGGGCGGGCCGGACGATCAGCAGAGCTCGCAGGGCGCGGGCGCTCCTGCTCGTTCGAAGCGAGCTACGAGTCGCGATCGGAAGCGAGGCGGGAATGGCTGATCTCCGCATCTCCGGCGCTTCGACCTCTGCCCGCACCGAAACCGACATCCGTCTCAACTATGGCGACCCGGATAAGGTCATCGCTGCCGCGAACGACTTCACCCCCGCAGCGGAGGCGGTCTTCCTCTCGACCGACGGCGGGGCGAACTGGAACCCGTCGACGACGAACCTGCCGCTCGCCGCAGGTGACGTGGGTCAGTCCGATCCGGCTGTCGACTGGAGGTCGGACGGGACGGCGTGGGCGCTGTGCATTGGCTTCGACACGGGTCAGGTGAACACCCGCGTGCGCGCCTATCAATCCAGCGACAACGGCGCGAACTGGACGTTGGACGGGACGCCTTCCGGTACCCAGGCCGCTGCCGACCGCGAGATAATCTGGGTCGATCACAGCCCGACGTCGCCGTTCAAGGACCAGATCTATGCGACCTGGCACAACGGCGTTCCGGTCTTCTTCGCCCGCCGCACGGCCGGCGCCGGGGGTGCCTGGCAGGCAGCGATCCAGCTCAGCGGTACTGAGACGACCGGCCTCGGAATCGGTGGCGACATCAAGACGAACAGTTTCGGCGACGTGTTCGTCTTCTGGCCCGACGCCGACGGCAGTCAGAACATCCTCGTCGCCAAGTCGACCAACGGCGGCGTCAGCTTCGGAGCTCCCGTCACCATCGCCACGACGTTCGCAACGACTCGGCGGCTCTCGATCCCGGCCGACTCCGGCCGAGCAGCGCGGGTGTACGTCTCGGCCGGCGCCTACCGGACGGCGACGAAGAATCTCGTCTATGCGGCTTGGTCGGACTTGAGTGGCGCCACGGGGTGCGCCACCGGCGGCGGGCCCGGCACCAGTGCGACCTCTACCTGCAAGACCCGCGTCTGGTTCTCGCGCTCCGTCGACGGCGGCACGACCTGGTCGGCGCCCGTGATGCTCAACAACCAGAGCTCGCTGAACGATCAGTTCCATTCGAAGCTGTGCGTCGACGAGAGCAACGGCAACCTGGTCGTCACCTACCGCGACACGGTCAACGATCCCAACCGGCTCCAGGCCGACGTCTGGATGCAGACCTCAAGCGACGACGGCGTCACCTGGAGCACCGCGGTCCGGGTGACTTCGGCGCGGAGCGACGAGACGACCGCCGGGGCGAACCCGAACCAGTACGGCGACTACGACGGCCTCTCGGGCTTTCATGGCACGTTCTTCCCGGCCTGGACCGACCGCCGCGCGGGAGGCGCTGAGGAGCTCTGGACCTCGCGGGTCACGATCGTGCAGAAGCAGTGCTTCTTCATCGTCGACAAGAGCACGTTCGGCCAGGACGAGGTGCAGGCAATGCTGCTCCACGGAGATCCGACCGTCGACGGCGCGTTCTACGTAGTCGTCGAAGGATTCACGGCGGGCGAGCTCGGGATCACCGCCGCCGATCTCAGCGGCACGCCGACCCACAAGCCGACGCTCACCTCCTCACCGACTGTCGTCGGGATGACGATCGGCCAGCCGACGGCGCTCCTTCCGGAAGATCCCTCGTTACCGGCGACGCCGCAGCGCTTTACCTGGGTCTACCCGGTCACCTTCACCAGCGCGAACGGCTTCACGCAAGCGGTCATCGATGTGACGCTGAACGCGACCATGTCCACCGTCTCCGCGAGCGGCGTGATCCAACTGCTGCAGCAGCCGGACCCATACGAGCTCGACGGGCAGACGGGCTGGCTCAGCACCGACCTGCGCGTCTTCCAGATCAAGCAGGGCCAATCGAAGTTCGGCGCGACCGTCGGCGGGAGCACGCCCGCGGACGCAGTCAGCTTCATCCAGCAGGTGATCGGCAACCTCCACTCGGGCATGACCGGGGGTCAGTCGTTCGAGAGCGACCTCGATCCGAACGCAACCCAGGTCGCGCTCTTCCAGAATGACGCGGGCGGAACAGCCGTGTTCAACTTCGCGATCGCCAAGGTGCGCTACCGGGCGATTGCGCAGGACGCCCAGGCCGTGCGCGTCTTCTTCCGCCTCTGCCCGGCGTTGACGGTCTCGCTCGCCTACGACCAGGCGACCACCTACCGAACCTTCTCCGACGGGATCCAGTACGGCCAGAAGATCGCCCGCCTCGGCAGGCAGAACAACAACATCCTCACGATCCCATGCTTCGCGACCGGACGCGTCACGCCCGGCGCAAGCATGGACACGCAGCCTGACACCCCGAACGTCAAGACGATCGCGCACAACACGACCGGTTCAGAGATCGACACCTACTTCGGCTGCTGGCTCGACATCAACCAGCCCGGCCAGCTCCACTTCCCGCTGAACCCGACCAACGAGGGCCCTTACAGCGGGACGCTCAACTCGGTTCTGCAGCTCGTCCGCAGCCAGCACCAGTGCCTCGTCGCCGAGATCGCCTTCGACCCCGACCCGATCCCAGCCGGAAGCACCCCAGGCAGTTCGGACAAGCTCGCACAGCGCAACCTCACCCTCGTCCCCTCGGCGAACCCGGGCGACGTTGCCTCGCGCAGAATTCCGGCCACCTTCGAGTTGAAGCCAACCCAGGCGAAGTCACTGCTCGGCTTCGACGAGCTCATGATCGACTGGGGAAACACCCCCGCCGGAAGCGTCGCGCAGCTCTACCTCCCGACCGTGAGCGCCGACGAGATCGTCGAGCTAGCCGCGAAGCGGTACAGCGCATCGAAGCTAACCCGCGTCGACGACCACACGGTCGAATGCGAGGTCCAGCGAGTCACCTACGTGCCGATCCCCCTCGGCTCCGGCCTGAATCACACCGGTCTCATCACCGTGGAGCTGCCAGAGGGTGTGCAGAGCGGACAGTTGTTCACGATCGTCGTCCGGCAAGTCAGCCACGCGCCGGGCCGGGCGACGCCGCCTCCGGAGCCGGAGATCGATGTCGCGGCCGCTGAAGACTTTTCCGTCGTAAAGTACTCCCGAGGCTGGCAGCGGGTCATCGGCACCTTCCAGATCTCGATCCCGGTCCACTCGAAGCAGGTGCTGCTCGAGCCCGAGGAGCGGCTGCTCTCCGTGCTGCGCTGGATCCTCGAGTCTGTGCCGACGCCGGACCGGTGGTATCCGGTGTTTCGCAGGTACGTCGACGAGATCGCGAATCGCGTTCGCGGCCTCGGTGGCGAACCAGGCCACATCCTGCCATCGCCGACCGGCGAAGGCGTCCCGACGCCCGAGCGCCCCCAGAAACCAAGGCCCGAAGCGCGGCGCGCGTTCACCGGCAAGATTGCCGGCCTTATCTTCGACTACTTCGGCGACTTCGAAGGCTTCCTGCTCGAGACCGAAGAAGGGACGCGCAAGTTCCTCAGCCGCGAGCACGAAGTCGCAGAGCTCGCCGAGCGTGCCTGGAGCCAACGTTTGCGCATCACCGTCTTGAGCGAGATGGATGAGCCGGAGCGACCAATGACGATCATCATTCGGCAACCACCGTCACCATTCTCGAGCTGAGACCTTGTTCGACCAACGCCACCGTGGGTAGATCAACGACGTCTCCACCACCTGCACCCGGGGACTGGTTCTGGACAGGTGTTGGGCTTCTGAGGGCGATTCAGGGGCCGTCGGAGAGGGTGACGCTACGCCGCCAACTTGAGGGTGAAACGCAGCGAAAACGGCCATACGAGCCGAAGCTGATCGCCCTCCGCCGCAACGCTAAGCCTCCATGGTAAGGCATGCCATGAAGGGCCTCCCGCGGAGTGATGCTCCGCGCGTCCTCGAGAGAGGAAGGGAGGCCCGACGCAATGTTGTACGCCGGGTTGGATCTCAGTCGCAAGCGTCTCGACTTCCCGTGGGGTTCGAAAACTCGGTCATGTGCGTGAGTGGTGGTCATGCCGCAGCTTCGTATTCGTTGACGAGACCTCCGAGTAATTCGTGCTTGTGGATTCGCCGCGCTGGCAGGCGGACGGGCGCCGCTGGCTGTTCGTCGGGAGGGTTGAGCGAGAGCGAGCGGTGAGGCCTGTGTCGGTTGTAGTGGGCGGTGTAGAGGCGGAGCACGTGCTCGAGGTGGCGGCGGTTGATGATCAGAATCCGGTCGAGACACTCGCGGCGGAGGGTGCCGACCCAATGCTCGGCATAGGCGTTCGCGTTTGGGGCTCGGATCGGCGTGCGGATGATCTTCATCCCCTCGCTGCGGAAGACGTCATCGAAAGCGCGACTGAACTTGCTATCGCGGTCGTGAAGCAGAAACCGGAAGGACTGCTCCCGGTCGGCGAGGAGCATCAGCAGGTTTCGCGCCTGCTGTGCGACCCAGCGCCCATCTGGATTGCTCGTGGTTGTGACGAACTCGATCCGACGACGCTCGAGCGAGACGAAGAACAGGACGTAGATGCGGGTCAGCCAGACACTCTCGACCGTCAGGAAGTCGCAAGCGAGCATTGTCGCTGCCTGTTGGCGCAGGAACACTCGCCAGCTCAGTCCGTCTCGTTCGGGTGCCGGTGGCAGCCGATTGCGGATTAGGATCGCGCGCACCGAACTCGCTGAGACGCTGAAGCCGAGCCCACGCAGCTCACCGACGATCCGCCGATAGCCCCAAGCTGCGTTCTCCCGCGCGAAACGGACGACGAGAACCTCGACTTCGCGATCGACAGTTGGACGGCCGGGTCGGCGATGCGGGTATGTCCAGCGGCCTGCCACCAACCGCTGGTGCCAGCTCGGGAGCGTTCGCGGACTGACGGAGAAGGCTGACCAGGTCCGGCGCGGCAACGCGCGACTCAACGCCGCCAAGAACACTCGATCCGCCTCTCGCAGCTGGGGCCGCCGCAGCTGCCGGCGCAGGATCGAGAGCTCGTGCCGTAACACAAGGATCTCCAGCTCCTTCGACCCCGACGAACGGCAGCCGATAACGATCAGTTGGAACAAACGGCGAACGACCAAGTACGCGAACGACCACAGCACGCGCGACCTCCAACAGACGGGGAAGGCGACGCTACCCGGCCGCTACCTCGACGACACCGATCGATGTGACCGAGTTTTCGAACCCCACGGGGTCTGGCCAAGGTCTTCACCGACGCCGGACGATACGGCGACGCGATCGAGGCGATGGAGCTAATTGGTGACGTCCAGAAAAGGGTCGAGGCGGCAGGGCGGGCTTGGTGCCGCCCTCGTTCAAGCCGGGGAATCCGGAGGCCAGGTCCTCCTCGACGAGGCGGTCGAGATCGCTACCTCGACAGGGGGAGCGCAATGGCGCGCGGACACGCAAACTGGACTTGCCCAAGCTTGCAAAAGCTGGCTGCGCCCGCGCCACAGAAGTCTTCGATCTCGCGGCCGAAAGCGCCCGCGAGATAGATGACCGACAGGAGCGAGCGCTAGCGATGATGGGCGTCGTCAAAGCCCTGGCCGCTGCCGGAAGACTTGAGGAGGCCGCGGATCTGGCGCGCGAGATCGACCGTGTCGCGTCGCGGTCGCGTGCACTCAGCGCGGCCGCTGGCGCGATGGCGTCGGCTGGTGATGCAGAAGCTGACAGCGTCTTCGCGGAGGCGCGCCAGGTCGCGGAGGTCGGTCACGGCTTCTGGAAGGACATTGCCCTCGTCGATCTGGCAGCAGCGTTCGCGCGGTCGGAACGGTACGACGACGCACGCTCCATCGCCGATCTCCTCGCCGATGAGCACAAGGCGGAAGCCCTCCGTCACGTCGCCACCGCGTTGGCCGAAGCTGGCGAGAGCGCCGCCGATGCCGTGTTCGCCGAAGCCCGTGACGCTCTTCGGGCCGGATCGCCGAACGAAACGTCACTGCGGAACGAGCTGGGCCAGGCAATGGCCCGCTCCGGCCGCATCTCTGACGCGCTCATGACCTTTCGTCCCCTGGGACTCGACGAGTTCGTAAAGAACGTTGCAGGGTGGGCGCCCGAAGCGGAGCAAAGGAAGCCTGGAACGGCACTGGCGCTCGTGGCCGGCGCCGCAGACGTCACGGGGTGGGTGCGGTCGGACTGGCGCGCCGTCGCCGAGCTAATCGGGCGCGCCTCGTAGTCCGCGTCACGTACCGAAGGGCGATGGGGGCCGACGTCCGATCGAGGCCATCGGGCGCCAGCTGAGGCATCCCACCTGATCCGACCGAGCCACTCTTGCCGAATTTCCAGTTCCGTTGAGCGACGCGGCCTTTCCCAGCAGCCACTCCGCGCCGTGACCGCGGCTACGTCCACTGCGGTCGTAAGCGCCCGATGAGTAGTCCTCGGAGGTCACCGCGAACATCGACGACCTCCGGTTGCTCCAGTCAGCAGTCCTCGGAGGTCGTTTCCGGGAGTGACGACCTCCGGTTGCTCCCATCAGTAGTCCTCGGAGGTCGCGTGATACCGCGAATGTCGGGCATCACGCCGGGGATAGTCTCGCGACCAACGCGTTCGGCGCCTACGCGAACGCTGCGGTCTCCGCACCAAGCAAAAGCGTCCGCCGTCTTCGGCGGAAGGAGAGTGGGAATGGAATCCCGGCCGAACAGCGACTACACCAGAACATGGTCTCCCTCGGGGGAGATCGAGTACGCCCGGCTGGCCGGCGGGACGCGCTTGCGGTACTGGAAGGCTGGTTCCGGGCCGACGGCGCTGATCTTGCTGCACACCGTCCGCACCCAGCTCGATCACTTCCAGCTTGTGATGCCGAAGATCCTCAACGCCTTCACCGTCTACGCCATCGATATGCCCGGCATGGGCTGGTCTGACATCACTCCGGGCGCGAGCTACGACGAGCCGGCGCTGCGCTGCGCGATCGTCGAGTTCGTCGAGGCACTCGAGCTTGAAGACGTCATCCTGGCCGGCGAGTCGATCGGCGCGACGATATCCCTGACGGCTTCAACCCAGCTCGAGGATCGCGTGCGACGCGTCGTCGCCTTCAACCCGTACGACTACTCCAGAGGCGTCGGCCGAGCCAATCGCATCGCCTCGATCTACGTCGGCGGAGCCCGCCTGCCGGCAATCGGCGCCCTCGTCACGAGAATGGAGAACGAGCCCGTCCTCGGCATCGTGCTGCGGGGCGGCTTGCTCGACGGCAGCAAGCTGCCAGATCACTACCTCGCCGAACTGCGCCGGGTTGGCCGTCGTCGCGGCTACCCGCGCGTGGCCCGCGCAGTCTTCGGCAACGTCGACAGCATGATCGCCGCCCGAGCACTCTACGGCCGCATCACCGCCCCCGTGACCCTGATCTACGGCGATCACGACTGGTCGAACCTCCCGGAGCGCGACGCCAACCTCGCCCTGCTACCTGGCGCCCGCTCGATCGCGCTCCCCGACTGCGGACACTTCGCCGCCCTAGAACAGCCCGCCCGTGTCGCCGAGATCCTGCTCGAGGACAACAGAGCCTGACCGGGACCCCTGGATCAGTCATTGCCGACCGCGTCCGGCCGGCGCGCCGGACGGCGTCGATGGTCGCTTGACGACCGAGCAGGTCGAGCACGAGCGCCTCTGCGCCGAGAGCCTTGATGTGCTCGGTCTTCGCCGCGCTGCGCGCGGTCCCGATCACCTCAGTGGATGTCGACGGTGACCTGGGATGACAGTGAGCTCGGGAATGATGCTCCTATAGCGCGTCAAGTCATCAGCGGCTCGGTCTGTTGGAGTAGTCGGTAGAGGTGGCGGGCGAGGTAGCGCTTGAGGAGCCGGGTCGCGTCGCGTCGAGTTTTGCCTTCGGCGACG
>Ga0137371_10000962_pt1 | contig 22268 bp, 17 predicted proteins | sample SagtaG_7_FD_104919 | JGI IMG/M metagenome (GOLD analysis project Ga0137371, IMG submission 104919) | Vadose zone soil microbial communities from Sagehorn Ranch, Mendocino, California, USA - Sage1_R_40_16 metaG | ecosystem: Environmental > Terrestrial > Soil > Vadose zone | place: USA...
CAGCGCGAACAATTGCTGCGGGCGCGTCTCCTCCTGGCTCAGAGAGAATTCACTGTTGTGATAGAGATGCTGGAAAGTTTATACGCAGCCGCTCTGCAAACGGGCCATATCTACCTCAAGCTAGAGACCCAGGTGGTGCTGGTCCTGGCTTATTCCCAGCAGGGAACACACGAAAAAGCATACAAGCAGTTGCACGAACTACTGGAGACGACACGAAGCGAGGGCTATTTACGCCTCCTTCTCGACGAGGGCGAGGAGCTGGCCGACCTGTTGCGCAGGCTCCTCCCTCATCTCCGCGAGAAAGTACTACTTGCTTATGTACGGCGTATCCTGAACGCTTTTGCCCAGGAAAGTGGTGCGCCAACTCTGACGACAAAATTCAATACAACTCTCCTGCCAGAGCCTTTGAGTCAGCAGGAACAGAAAGTCCTGCGCCTGCTGGCTGCCGGCAACTCCAATGCCGAGATTGCGCGCGAACTTGTGGTCTCGGTAAATACCGTACGCACCCAGGTTCAGAGCATTTATCGCAAACTGAACGTCAACAATCGTGTCGAGGCGAGTGCCATCGCCAATCAACTTGAATTGATCTAAGCAAGCTTTCTCTGCACACAACAAAATCTTAATGTGACTGTACCGTCGGCGCAGATGTCGGTGTTGATGCTGGCGTCGGTGTTGATGCTGGTTCCGGCGTCGATGTTGACACTGGTGTTGGTGTTGATGCTGGTTCCGGTGTTGGTGTTGGTGCTGGTTCCGGTGTCGATGTTGATGCTGGTTCCGGTGTCGATGTTGAGGTTGGTGCCAGCGTTGGGGTCGAGGTTGGTGCCAGAACAGGTGTCACCTTGCCAGGAGCCAAAAGAGCAGGAACGGGAAGAGTATCGTGACCATTAATGTTGATTGCGGTGGCACGTGAGATAAACGCCGCGAAGCCTAGAATGCCCATCATGATGAGAGTGATGGCAAGGGCGGCTCGAAGCATTTCCCCCTTTGGAGGATGCTTCGAGCGAATATAGGCCCAGGCTCCCAAAAGCGTTGTGGTAGAACCAATAAGCGCGGCAAACAGGCCAACAACATCACTAATACGCATTTCTTATTCTCCTTTATATATAATTCAGGAAGTGAACCTTTTTATCCTCAACGCACTCAGTTGAGGCCATCATCGCCATTTTTGGAACACGACTGACCCGAGACGGTCGTCAATTTCGAAGCTTTCTTTTGTAGTACTGGACTTAAAAGAGTTGAGTGCCCCATGCTTATACAGGTACATATGGAGAATCATTCCACCAGAGAGAAAGATCATCATCATTATGAATGCCAGGAAGACCAACATTGTATATTATCCTTTCTAATTAGAGATAGCAGAATCATTCCATTCCCAACTTCCGCCCCATTTTTATTGAAGTCACTATCCACTCTCGTCGGTTATATTACTTTAAAAACCATCACATCCTTATTCACATTGTAATCGATTACAATGTGAATGTCAAGAATACGGGCGGCGAGAATCCTTCTCTTCGCAAAATCTTTTTATAACAGCCTTATTGCGAGAGCGATCAGAGACGTGTTGCTCTTAAAATGTGAAATCGATTACAATTGCGACTATCATCTGGCCGCGTTTGTGGAGGAGAGAAACTGAACCAGGAAGGGAAATTATCTCGACATGATGAGACAAAACCAGTCGAGAAGCTGACTTCGGCCAGGATAATCATCCAGTGCATCATCCTTATGGAGGATGCTGGCTCATCCGCCTGGAGGTTACAGTAAAGATCGTTGCGAGAGAACAACTAGATTGGAGAATATAGTATGGACACATCGGAAGTCTTTACATCACAACCAGGGGAGTCAGGCAGCATGGCACCAGCGCCGAAGCGCAAAGCCATCTTCTTTCTCGTGGTGGTCTCGTTTTTAAATACCATGGGCATGACTATCATCGGGCCTGTAGTGCCATTTATGACTTTGCGGCACCTGGGCAATCCAAACGACCTTGCTATCGTGGTAGCGTGGATGGTCTCGATCTATGGCATCTGCCAGCTTATCGCCGCTCCTGGCCTGGGCTTGCTGAGCGATCGCTTTGGTCGGCGCCCGATCCTATTCATCTGTCTGCTGGGTTCGGCGGTCGGCTACCTGCTCTTTGGACTGGGTGGCTCGCTCTGGATACTCTTCCTGGGTCGCATCATCGATGGTCTGACGGGTGGCAACTTTAGCGTGCTTTTCGCCTATATCGCAGATATCACCGCGCCGGAGGAGCGTGGCAAGTACTTTGGCATCGTGGGCGGTTTCTCTGGTGTCGGCTTTATCCTTGGTCCCAGCATCGGTGGTCTCCTGGCAAACGTTAGCTACAGCACACCATTTATCGTTGCGACCGCGATAATCCTGCTCAATATCGTCTGGGGCTTCTTTTTCTTGCCCGAGAGCCTGAACAAAGAGCATCGTGTGACCTCGATCCGCCTGCATGACCTGAATCCGCTCACACAGATGGGCAATGTGTTTACGATGGCAAATCTGCGCTGGCTCCTGCTGGCCGGTTTCTTCTATTCCTTCCCGTTTGCGATTTTGCAATCGAATCTGACCATTTTATTGAAGGATAGCCTGGGTTGGAATGCTACCGACGCTGGTATTGTTGCGACACTGGTTGGTGTAGTCGATATTCTGGTCCTGGGAGTACTGGTGGGCAAACTGCTGCCGATCTTTGGCGATGTGAAGTTAAGCATTGGCTCACTGAGCCTGGTCGCGCTCAGCTATATCCTGCTTGGCACGATCGCTCTGATCGCTTCACCAATCCTGCTTATCGCGGGAGTTATCCTCTTCGCCGGTTCGGGTGGCCTGGTAGAGAACGCGTTGCGCGGCCTGACCTCGCGACTGGCAGGACCGCGCCAGCAAGGTCTGGTTGGCGGTGCCAGCCAGTCGATGCAGTCTCTGGCGATGATCCTGGGTCCATTGTTTGGTGGTCTGCTCTACACTCAGTTGGGTCACGCCACACCCTACTGGTCTGGTGCATTGATCATCGCTCTAGCCATCGCCTCGGTCGTCCTGGCTATTCCGGCCTTGCGTAAACACTCGACCGAAGCGGAAAGTGAGACTATGCGTGCAGAATCAGTAGACTAGCGAACGTTCGGCGATTGTATGAAACCGTGATGGCTTCGTGAGAGGTAAGTCTGCGGATGTGACTCCTCTATGACATCCAGACTTTATACTGCATAGCGCAAACATTACACTTTAGACTGAATGAATAGCTGCGGTGAGAGGTGTTTTTGAGCATCAAAAATCTGGATTTCACTGAGAGAGGAGAAATATATGGGTCCCTGGGCATGGGTAATCTTACTGGCGGTGTCCGCCATGCTAGCTACAGCGGCGCAGTATCTGTTCTTCCGCCAGGACGGGAAGGCAACCGACTACGACTGGGTGTTCATCGCGGGCGGAGCGCTGATCGGCGGCTTCACTGCCCACGTGTGGTACCCTGGCTTTGGCCCGGTGGTAGACGGCCTCAACCTTCTGCCAGCCCTGGCAGGCGAGGTCGTCCTGAGCGCCGTGGTGGAGCTGATCTATCGAGCATTCATCCGGCCACGCCAGACCGTATAGCGTCTGGCAACAATTGTCCCCCAAAAAACAAACCTCCGTTGTATCTCTTGCATGAGAGATATAACGGAGGTTTGCTAGATCTATCTATTAAGCAGCCCTGGTCATCTCTTCCTGTGGGACGACAGCAATGCTGCCATCACGCACAGTCAAAAGGGCTGTCTGACCACTGGCAATTTCGCCCGCCAGCAAGGCATCGGCCAGCGCGTCATCAACGTAGGTCTGGATGGCACGGCGCAGTGGACGCGCACCAAACTCTTCGTCGAAACCTTCCTGCAACAGGAAGTCTCGCGCCTCGTCAGTAACTACCAGTTCGATCTTCTGCTCACTCAGGCGGACACGGACCTGGTTCAGCATCAACTCAACAATGCAGTTCAGTTCGCTCTTACCCAACGAATGGAAGACCACAATCTGGTCGATACGGTTGATGAACTCTGGGCGGAACATCCTCTTCAGACCTTCCATTGCCTTCGAGCGCATTGCCTCGTGCTGCTCATCGCGGACATCCTCGTCCTTCTTGTACGAGAACCCGATACGGGCGGCACGCTTGAGATCAGTGCTACCGGCGTTGCTGGTCATGATCACAACGGTATTCTTGAAGTCTACTGTACGACCCTGACCATCGGTCAAACGACCGTCGTCCATGATCTGCAGTAGGGCGTTGAAGACTTCGGGGTGCGCCTTCTCAACCTCGTCAAACAGGATAACGCTGTATGGGCGGCGACGCACTTGCTCGGTCAACTGACCACCTTCGTCATAACCGACGTATCCAGGAGGGCTACCGAACAGACGCGCTACGGTATGCGGCTCCATGTACTCTGACATGTCGAAGCGGATTATGTTCTCTTCGCCACCAAACAGTTCAGCGGCCAGAGCTTTTGCCAGTTCCGTCTTCCCAACACCGGTTGGTCCCAGGAACAGGAAGGAACCGATCGGGCGTTTTGGATCTTTCAGACCAGCACGCGAACGGCGAATGGCACGAGCCACGGCGCTGATCGCCTCGTTCTGACCGATAACACGCTTGCACAGATCCTCTTCCAGGTTGCGCAGGTTCTGGCGCTCACTTTCCAGCATCTGGCTGACTGGCACCCCGGTCCAGTTCTCAACGACACGAGCGATATGCTCAGGCGTGATAATCAACGCAATCGCCTGGTTCGCCTGCGAGCGAGCTTTTTCTAGCTTACTCAGTGCTACCAGCTCCTGCTGACGCATCAGCGCAGCACGCTCATAGTCTTCACTGGTTGCCGCAGCTTCTTTCTTTGCCTGGATATCTGCCAGCTCTGCTTCCAGATCAGAGATAAGGGTCGGGCTGACAATACCTTCCTCCGTCGCCTCTAAGCGCAGAGCAGATCCAGCCTCGTCCATCACGTCGATGGCTTTGTCAGGCAAGAAACGATCATTGATATAGCGATTAGAGAGTTTGACCGCAGCCTCGATGGCCTCGTCGGTGATGCTTACACCATGGTGCGCTTCGTAGTTTGGACGCACGCGGCTCAGCATCTCAATCGCCTCTTCCTCGTTCGGCTCATTGACGATAACCGGCTGGAAGCGACGCTCTAACGCGGCATCCTTCTCGATATGTTTGCGATACTCATCCAGCGTGGTGGCACCGATACAGCGCAACTCACCACGTGCCAGCGCAGGCTTAATCATATCGCTCGCACCAACCGAACCTTCGGCAGCGCCAGCACCGACAACGGTATGCAGCTCGTCGATGAAGACGATGACTTCAGGAGCATTGCGCAGTTCCTCAAGAATGGACTTGATACGCTGCTCAAATTGTCCACGGAACATCGCTCCAGCAACCATACCGCCGATGTTCAGCGAGACGATACGCTTGCCACGCAGAGTGGCCGGGACGTTGCCTTCGTTGATACGACGGGCGAGCCCTTCGACAATAGCAGTCTTACCAACACCAGGCTCACCAATAAGCACCGGATTGTTCTTCTGACGACGACCCAGTACGGTAATCACACGGCGCAATTCACGATCACGGCCAGCGGCTGGATCAAGTTTTCCCTCGGCAGCTTCTACGGTCAGGTCACGGCCATACTGATCAAGGGTAGGGGTTTTACTATTTTTAACCTGCTGCTCAGCGGTCGCAGTGGCCCGGCCATTGCCCATACTTGCGGCAGCAGAATTGTTGTTATTTGCAGCGAATCCAAAGGGAGCATCGGGCATACCTTCGAGGCCGCCCGCCTGACCCATCATGCTCATCAGTTCGTCAACACACTGCTGGCACAAATAGTGCTGCTCTCTGCGTCCGTCAACGATCTGATCTACGCGCACGCGGGCGGGATTCTTTTGACATCTTTCGCATTTCATTATGTATATGCTCCTCGTTTATGTACAGATGTGAGTATGCCTACATCTTGTTTAGCAGACTCATCAGGCGATTGCTAGATTATAGCATAGAAATTTACCTTTGTCTAGCACTCTTCACTTCTGATTGCTAACTTACCATTTATAACATAGGTATTCGGGCACTTATTCCCAAATCTTCCTGAGTCTTTCTAGCTGCGAGATGGGATAAGAGAATTACTCCTTATAAAAGTGTGAGTTGTGGACGACCTGCCATTTACCCGTTCTTGACGTATCGTACAAGGCCAGAAGGCTGTTCAGGCGTTATTTTATTAAGCCTTTTTTATTGCTCACTCTCTAATAACATTCTTACGGAAGGAAATCATCCCGGTTGTAAACGGGTTGCCTATAGAGTCGACGGATTGACGGTGGGGCAAGCGGGCTTATAAATCGCGCCCCTACCTCATCCTGCGCATACTTACAGTAATGATGAGGGATTGATTTCCAGCATCGTCACTTGTTTTAGATGATAATCTTTGTTAACCGCCTTATCTATAATAACGCGCTTCCTGGCGTTGAGGTTTCAATACTTATGTGATTGTTGAAAGAAAATCGCTCCTGTGATGTGATATAGTTCAGACAGGAAGAACGGCTAGCGAAGGAGCAGCAACTATGGATTTTGCCTACACGGAAAAAGTTAACGGCTTGCGTCAGCAGCTCACTGCTTTTATGGAGCGCTTTATTTATCCCAACGAGCAGATATATAATGACCAGATCAAGGCCTCGGGCAATCCACACCATCATGCAGAGATTGTGGATGAGTTGAAGGCGAAGGCAAAGGCCGAAGGACTCTGGAACCTCTTCTTGCCCGACAAGGAGTACGGCGCGGGTTTGACAAATCTTGAATACGCGCCACTGGCTGAGATTATGGGACGAGTGACCTGGGCTTCGGAGGTCTTTAACTGTGCGGCACCCGATACTGGCAATATGGAGATTCTTGCTCAGTTCGGTACGGAGGAGCAGAAACAGCGCTGGTTGCATCCTTTGTTAGATGGTGAGATACGTTCGGCTTTTGCAATGACCGAACCGGATGTTGCCAGCTCGGATGCAACCAATATTCAGCTTACGATCCGGCGTGAAGGCGATCAGTACATGCTGAACGGGCGCAAGTGGTGGGCTTCCGGTGCGGCCCGTGAGCGCTGCAAAATCTTTATTGTTATGGGTAAGACTGATACTGACAATCCAGACCGACACAGGCTGCAGAGTATGGTGCTCGTCCCCAAAGATACGCCGGGCGTCACCGTTGTTCGCAATCTGCCAGTAATGGGCTACGTGGATAACGAAAGCCACTGCGAAGTTCTGTTCGAGAATGTGCGTGTCCCTGTAAGCAACCTGCTTGGCGAGGAAGGTAGTGGTTTCGCTATTGCCCAGGCCCGGCTGGGGCCGGGTCGCATCCATCACTGTATGCGTTCTATTGGTGCCGCCCAACGCGCCCTGGAATTGATGTGCCGGCGTGCAGCAACGCGTATCGCTTTTGGCAAACCACTGGCAGAGCAAGGTATGGTCCAGGACTGGATAGCCCGCTCGCAGATTGAGATCGAGCAGGCGAGATTGCTCACGCTCAAAGCCGCCTGGACGATCGATACTCTGGGTAAGAAAGCGGCACAGAACGAGATTGCGATGATCAAGATCATTGCTCCCCAGGTGCATACTACTGTGGTCGATCGCGCTATTCAACTCTTTGGTGGTGCAGGTGTTAGCGATGATTTTCCGCTGGCTTCCATGTGGGCACATGGTCGTACCCTGCATATCGCCGATGGACCTGATGAGGTGCATAAGCGTTCGCTGGCGAGATCAGTTGTGCGGCAGTTGAGCACATAAGCCAACAGGATGATCATGAGGGCCCATCCTTACAACGACACGTTCAGACCCGAGGAACCGGGCGTAGTACAGGCCTGTTTCCCAGGTGGTGGGCCATTGGCCTACCCATAAGTCCAAGACCGATAAAACCGATGCATTCAGTCATACTATACTCCCCGTGGTGCTTATATACAATCACAGCATAATTAGCGGGCGAGCCAGCCGCCGTCTACTACCAGCATGTGCCCATGGAGGTAATCGGACGCGGCTGAGGCTAGAAAGACAACCGCACCTGCCATATCTTCAGGCGTTCCCCAGCGACCAGCCGGAATACGCTCGCTGATTTGTCGCTCACGCTCAGGGTTCGCCCGAAGCGCGACGTTGAGATCGGTGTCCATATAGCCCGGGGCGATGGCATTGACGTTGACGCCCTGGCTCGCCCATTCGTTGCACAACGATTTGGTCAGCCCTGCGATAGCATGTTTGCTCGCAGTATAGGCTGGTATGGTAATGCCGCCCTGGACAGACTGTAACGAGGCAATGTTGATAATCTTCCCCCGGCCCTGTCGTACCATCTGGCGTCCAAAAACCTGGCAGAAGAGAAACACGGCTCGCAGATTCACGTTGAGGACGGTATCCCAATCTTCAATGGCAAAATCAACTGCCGGGGCGCGCCGTTGCACGCCTGCGTTGTTGACCAGGATATCGACATGTCCAAAGTGCTCTAGCGCCGCCTCCCGTGCCTGCTCAGCCGCTGTCTCTTCTGCAATGTCCAGAGATACTGTCAGCAGATCACGCCCTGCACGCGAGATGCACGCCTCCAACTCAGCAGTGTTTTTGCCGTGCTGCACAGACACAATATCTGCTCCCGCTTCAGCGAGTGCCGTCGCCATACCTGACCCTAATCCGCGATTGCCTCCTGTGACGAGAGCTACTTTTCCATCGAGACGAAACTGATCGAGAATCAACTGTTTACCCTCCCTGCTGCGAATCATGGTACAATGCGCAATTGCGACTTTTTCCTGACTGAATGTTGCCCGCCTGGTTCAGCCTGGAGTGCAGCGCTATCTTCATCCTCAACACATCTAATAGGTGAGAATGCCGCCGTCGGCGTTTAGCGCCTGCCCGGTCATGTAGCGCGAGTCCGGGCCAACCAGGAATGAGACAATCGCGGCAACATCAGCGCCATCGCCCATATAGCCCACAGGAATGCGAGTGCTGCGTTCAGCGCGTATCTCGGCTGGTGTTTGTCCGGTGATGCGGGCGACTTCACGGTCTACCACATCCTGCATCGGCGTCTCAATCATGCCTGGGCAGACCGCGTTGACGCGCACACCGTGCTTAGCACTATACAGGGCCAGCGTTTTCGTGATCGCCAGCACCGCCGCCTTGCTGGCATTGTAAATGGGATGATACGTTGTACTCGCCATCTTCCCAGCGACAGAGGCTATATTGACGATGCGCCCACTGCCCTGGCCTAGCATATGTTTGAGAGCCAGTTGACAACAAAAATAGGTGGCCTTTGCGTTGACATTCATGATAATATCCCAGTGTTCCTCGCTCACGTCGAGTGGTAGGGCGATGCGCTGAACGCCTGCATTGTTGACCAGCGCATCAAGGCGATGAAAGGTGGAAAGCGCGGCCTCGATCATGCGCTGGCGATCATCAGCAAACAGGATATTCAGTGAAAGCGCAATGGCTTCGCCACCACCTGTCCGGATTTCATCTGCGACGTGTGCAACAGCATCACCCTGCAGATCTGCCAGGACAAGACTCATCCCATCCTGACTCAGGCGCAGCGCAATGGCACGCCCAATGCCCTGTCCGGCTCCAGTGACAATAGCGACCTGCCCCTTTACAGGCTGTTCCATCATAGAGACTCCTCTCTTCTGTCTGGCTTACCACATTCCGTCATTCTGAAATGATCAATATGCTCTACGCACGCATGGCCTGCATATCCCGAACGATATTTCGGTTGTCGGTTGTGACGGTCTTTTGATGGCTGCACATTCCAATCCACCGCTCACTACAACTGACCAACCAAAATATCACATGGGTCGCCTTGCCATGCAGACAATAAGTCAGATACGCAACTACCAGTATAGTTCCATTGGAGGGTATACTCTACTGGAGAGTCCCTTCATCATCCGCGAGTCGAGTGGCCCATGCTTGCGCAAGTAAAAAAGAGCATGTTGGCAGGGGGCAATCCCAGGACGTTTTCAGAGTAGTCAGAACAAATATAAATCAGGACACTAATATGACGAGCAAACCCACAAATGACCCATTTTTATTTCGGCGTGAAAATGCCGCCGAATTGTTTCTTATCAGGCATGGAGATGCCATCCCAGGCCCTGAAGAGATTATTCCCAGTGGTATATACGATGACCTGCCGCTGAGCCAGAGAGGACGCGAGCAGGCCAATGCGCTGGCTGAGCGCCTTAAAAATCTGTCCTTCGATGCGGCCTATAGCAGTCCTTTGCGACGCTGCCAGGAGACGGCTGCACCCCTGATCGAACAAGCGGGATTATCTCTGAATATTGCAGAAGATATCAAAGAGATCACCCTCGGCGATGTCGTTCCCATACCCACAGTGAAGGAAGGCGATGACCTGGAAGTGCTCTCGAAAGCACTGCAAGCTCGCCAGGTAGATATTGTGCGTATCGCTGGCGGAACGGGCCATTGGGATGATGTCCCGGGCAGCGAGCCATCAAAGGCTTTCCGCAAACGTGTGGTCGACGCCATCGATGAAATTGCAAGTAAGCATATAGGCTTGCGCGTGCTGATCTTTGCACACGGCGGCGTGATTAACGCCTACGCCGCCGAGACACTTGGACTGGACAAAGAATTCTTCTTTCCTTGCGCCAATACATCCATCACGCTTATACGTGCGTCAGGTGCTAAGCGCGTCGTCTACATGTTGAACGACGTGGCACACCTCAAACTGGGCGAGGAGGCTAGACCAGCGACTCCAGCTTGACAGTCGAAGTGTAATGGATCGGCTCGGGTCGCACAATCTTCATATCTTGTCGTCGCAATGCTCCGGTCTTATGTCTAAGGCTGAGAGTGCGCTCACCGTGTTTCTCGCGCTCGCGACGACAACGATAGGCGGCGTGCAAGATATATTCAGCGATCGCCACTACTTTGCGCGGCACTCCATAGAAGCTGGGGAAGTCGTTAATATCGACCAACATCAGGCCCTGCGGCGTCTCCAGCACATCCGCTCCGTATAGATCCAGGCCAAATACCTGTCCCACACGCCGCGCCAGTTTGAGCATCTCGCGGCTCACCGGCACCTCTTCTTCCTGGACATTACCGTGCAAAGGCGAACTTTTGGTAATTGCATGTACCTCCTGGCCCGTGACATAGAGTTTGATATCGTAGCCTGTATTCTCGACGTAACGCATCGCCAGGTAATGGCCGTCTGGATCGAGCTTAAGATGCGCCATCGCCTCCGGAGTGCGTACCAGGTGAATATCTTGCAGCGAGGTACCATTATTTGGCTTGACCACCACAGGATATATTTCATGCGGAACCTTAACGAGCGCACGTGGATGACCTACAAAATAGGTAAGCGGAACAGGCAGGCCACGCGCATGAGCATAGGCAGCCGCAACCGCTTTGTCGCGTATCAAACGAATTGCACGCGAATTATTGATCGTCGGAATACCTACCGCCTCGGCAGCTTCCAGAATCGTCAGACCCGGACCATCCGACACCGTTTTCAAAACATAAGCATCATATCCGGTCAGGGAAAGATCCGTGAGGCTGGTAACGGCTGCATACGGCTGCAATACCTCAATCTCGTGTCCCCACTGTTTTAATTGATCGGCAATAACCATTGGCATCGGCTTCTGAACATATCGCTCTTCCAGAATAAAGCAGAAACGCATATCCCCCCTCCTTAATAGATAGTTCGCCAGCTACATTATATACTACTGACATTGAACAGTATACGCGCATGAAGAGTGTTTGACTATGAGGTTTGTAACAAAAATAGTGGGTAGATGTTAACGAAGCTTTTGACTCCCTTGCACAGCTCTTCACCACATTGAGCGAGTCATGGAGGAAGCAGAAGCAAAAATCATGTGTTTCCAGATTGCGTTTTCGCATTTCATCGGTTAACATTATAGAATAAGCTCTGAATGTCAACTGTTGATCTTGCAGCTTCACGATTGGAGGATCTCATGCGACAAGAAGTAACCGGTACGATGCGCAAACGTCCCCTCGGTATCACTATCATTGCCATCCTACTGTTCATCTCAGCCGTCATTGAGATTATTGGCGGCATCTCTAGCGTGATCGGTAGCACCCCAACGGGTACTCTAAGCAATGTTCTCTTGGGATGGTTTCCTCTGGTTCTGGGTGTTATCGAACTCGTTCTGGCCTGGGGATTGTGGACGCTCAAGCCCTGGGCGTACTGGGGCACATTGGTGGTAGAGATTGTCATTATTCTGATTCACTTTTTTGGCTTCCTTGGCCTCCCACGAACCCATTCAGCACTTGCCGTTATCAGCGGCGGGATCGTTTCCATCATCATTGTGATCTACCTACTGGTAGATCGTAATGTCCGTCGAGCCTTTCAAACCGGCTTTTAGAGGCTATGCAGCAGGCTCTTCCCCACATTAAGTTGAGCCTGCTTGCTTCTGAGCAGAACCCGCAGTCGCAATACGTCATCCTTCGTAAAGGGTAAGCCTACACCAGCACAACGAAACATGGTATAATCAAATATATGAGACACTTCATGTTTTTCCTGAACGCAGAGCCGATGGACCTGCCATATCAAGCACACTCTGTGCACCGCGCAACCATTGAGCGCTACCTGCTGGCCGCCGGGTAGCGACGCTTCACTATACCTCTGAAATGCCTTGTTTCAAGAGAGGTAATGTGTATAAATACCACAACTACTTATATGACCAGCTCATCCGTTCACATCCGTTCCACAATCGAGCATACTGCCTACAATCATGCTATAGACGAACGTTTGCCGGGCGGATTGTCAGATACCGGGAGGAATCTAATAACGATGGATCTCATGAATAAGCTTGCCAGCCTGGCAGAACGTTACGAAGAATTGAATACCTTAATGGCACAACCAGAGGTGCTGAACGATATTCCACAGTTGCAAAAATACGGTCGCGAGCACGCGGAACTGGAAGAGGTCGTGCATAAGTACCATGAACTCGTCGATACCGATAGGCAACTCGCCGAAGCACAGGAGATGTACGATAGTGAGGAAGGCGAGATGCGCGAGATGGCGCAAGAAGAGATCGAACGCCTTCGAGCACGGAAAGAGCAGTTGCTCGAAGATGTGAAGGTTGCATTACTGCCTAAAGACATTATGGACGAGAAAAACGCGATTGTGACCATCCAGGGTGGAGCAGGTGGTGACGAAGCTGCGCTCTTTGCAGGCGAACTCTTCCGCATGTACAGCCGCTATGCCGATAACCATCGTTGGAAGATCGAGGTGCTGGATGCGAACGAGACTGAGCAGGGTGGAATTAAGGATATCACGTTTGTGGTGAAGGGCAAGGGCGCTTACAGTCGCATGAAGTACGAGGGCGGCACGCATCGCGTCCAGCGTGTGCCTGTTACCGAGGCAAACGGGCGTATCCATACCTCTACAGCTAAAGTGATTGTCTTACCAGAAGCCGACGATGACACGGAAATCGATATCAAAGATAGCGATATCCGCGTCGATGTCTACCGTTCTACCGGTCACGGCGGTCAGAGCGTGAACACGACCGACTCGGCTGTACGTATCACGCACCTGCCAACAGGGTTGGTTGTGACCTGTCAGGATGAAAAATCGCAGCTCAAGAACAAACTCAAGGCGCTCACCGTCCTCAAGTCGCGTCTGTGGGATCTGGAGGAGGCAAAGCGGCAGGAAGAACTGAGTAAGAACCGCCGCTCCCAGGTGCAGATGGGCGACCGCAGCGAGAAGATTCGTACCTATAACTTCCCGCAGGACCGTGTTACCGATCACCGCATCGGCCTGACGCGCCACAATCTCCCTGGCGTGCTCAACGGCAACCTCGACGAGTTCATTGATAATCTGATCACAGCCGACCAGGCCGACAAACTGCAAAGCATGGTGCTGTAATCTTCCAGTTTGGAGGATAGAATCAGTATCTGTCCTCCATATCTATTTTCTCTTACTCAATCATATCCGTAGTCCTGTTCATGCTTTCTTCATGCAGTACCGTAGAAGCTCCACGCTTTATCGCATCTTACTTGCTTCACCTTTTCTACTCGCCACCTCTCAGTTACACTTGCTTCTAAGTCCGCAAGAGGTTATTATGATGTAGACAAAAGGCTTTTCATAAGTCGAGAAGAGAGATATAGCGGTGCAAGACTCTAGAAGAGAAGAGACGCTTCAGCGTGAAAAGCCGCTGGAGGTATTCTGTTCATACGCTCGTGAAGATGAAGCTCTCTGTGATCAACTTCGCAAACATCTACGTCTTCAAGAACGACAGGGACGACTGACTTTCTGGTATAATCGCCTCATCAATGCAGGTACAGACAGGGTCGAGGTCATTGAGAAGCGCCTCTCTGCCGCCTCGCTCATTCTGTTGCTCATCAGCCCCAACTTCATTGACGCAGACTACTGCTATGGAATCGAGATGCAGCGCGCTCTTGAGAAACATCAAGCTAACGAGGCACGTGTGATCCCCATTTTGCTGCGACCTGTAGATTGGCAGGGCGCTCCATTTGCTCGCCTGCAACCGCTTCCGATCAATGGCAAACCCATCACTACATGGTCGAACAGAGACGAAGCCTTTGCCAGTGTAGCTGCTAGCATCCGCCAGACCATAGAAGACCTCCCGCGTCTCGCAGTACATGCTCCTCGTACTTCTCTACCATCTGTATGGAACATTCCGTATCCCCACAATGCCTTTTTCACTGGTCGTGAAGATATCCTCTCGCAATTGCACGAAAAATTCCACATGGCAGGAGTATCCTTGCAACCCCAGGCTATCAGCGGGTTAGGTGGTATTGGCAAGACGCAGATAGCCATAGAGTATGCTTATCGGCATCGCCAGGACTACCAGGTGGTGCTCTGGATATCGGCTGATACCAGAGGGTCACTTATCTCAGGCTTTATTGCCGCCAGTGGACTGTTAAACCTCCCTACTAAGCAGGACGAACAGGACCAGATGATCACGGTCAGAGCCGTCTTACGCTGGCTGGAAACACACACTGCATGGCTGCTCATCCTCGATAACGCCGACAACCTCTCCCTCGTGCACGAATTTCTTCCATCTGCATTTGAAGGTCATATTGTGATGACTACACGCGCACAGGCTGTAGGCGGATTGGCGGATTGCATAGAGGTTGATACTCTTGAGCAGGATACGGCTGCACTGTTCTTGTTGCGTCGAGCCAGGCTGGTCGCTGCTGCCACAACTCTGGAGGAAGCCAGTATTTCAGATATTGCCGTCGCCAGAGAGATTTGCACGGAACTGGGTGGACTGCCACTCGCGCTTGATCAAGCAGGAGCGTATATCGAGGAAACGCGGTGTAGCCTCTCGCAGTATCTCCAGCACTACCGCACGCGTCGAAGCGATCTATTGCGTCGCCGTGGCAAAATAGTGCTGGATCATCCAGAACCGGTTGCGACCACCTGGTCCATCTCCTTCGAGAAGGTTGAACAGAGCAACCCTGAAGCAGCGAATCTGCTGCGTTTATGCGCGTATCTCTCCCCTGCTGCCATTCCTGAAGACCTCGTCACGCGAGGAGCCATGTTCCCTGGATCATTGCTTAAAACAGTAGCGGCAGATCCCCTCATATTGGATGAAGTTATCGCCATACTAGGAACATATTCTCTGTTGCGGCGTGAGGTCGAAGAAAATACGCTCAGTGTGCATCGGCTCGTGCAATCGGTGCTCAGAGATTCTATGGATGCGGCAATGCAGAGAGACTGGGCACAACGAGCAATTCGAGTGGTGAACGCGGTCTTTCCAGAAGTAGAGTTTGCGACATGGTCGCAGTGCGAACGCTACCTGCCCCATGCATTGACCTGCGCGAAGTGGGTTGAGCAAGAGCAGTTCTCCTCCACTGAAGTGGCGCACTTGCTTCTTAGAGTGGGGTGGTACCTCAAAGATCGTGTGCGCTATAAAGAAGCCGAGCCGCTTGTGATGAAGGCTCTGGAGATGAGCTTCCGGCACCTGGAGCCCGATTCTGTTGAAATCGCGCAAACGCTTACAGTCCTGGCGGGGATTCATAATGCGCAAGGCCACTACGCAAAAGCAGAACCTCTCTATCGGCAGGCGCTGGCTATTTATGAGCAACGCCTGGGTTCCGAGCACCCGTACACGGCCCGTAGTGTAAGCAATCTCGCCAGTCTTTATAGTTCACAGGGGAAATATGCGGAGGCAGAACTCCTTTATCAGCGCGTTCTGGCTCTACGGGAGAAAATCCTGGGAACGGAACATCTTGATACGGCAAGGAGCCTGAGTAATCTGGCATGTTGCTACGAAGACCAGGGGAAATACGCTGAGGCCGAGCCGCTCTTGAAGCGCGCACTGGCGATCTATGAACGACAATTAAGCCCGAACCATCCCGATCTGGCAGACGGTCTGAATAATCTGGCGGAACTTTATTGTCAACAAGAAAGATATACAGAGGCGGAAGCCTTCTATCAGCGTGCCCTGGCAATCTATGAACAGCAACTGGGCCCAGATCACCCCGATACGGCAAACGGTTTGAATAATTTGGCAGGACTCTATTGTCAGCAGGGAAAATACACTACGGCGGAACCTCTCTACCAGCGTGCGCTGACAATCTATAAGCAGCAACTGGGCCCGGATCACCCCGACCTGGCAAACTGTATAAACAATCTGGCGGGACTCTACTACGAACAGCAAAAGTACACGGAGGCAGAGATTCTTCTGAAGCAGGCGCTGACCATCTGCGAACAACGGTTGGGTTCTGATCATCCCGATACCGCGTACCGTTTGCGTAATCTAGCGAGACTGTATGATAGGCAAGATCGTGATATCGAAGCAGAACCCCTCTACCAAAGGGCGCTAGCAATTTGTGAGCAGCAACTCGGGCATGACCACCCTAATACTCGCAGCATACATGAGAAGTACAGAGATCTACTGCGGAAAATGGGGAAGGAAGAAAGCGAAGATAATCGAAGTGAGTGATAGAGGTCAGCGCATCCACACCTGAAAACTGTACGCTAAGGTTTGGATGTGCTAACCCCAAGTAGATGATTTTTGCCAGTGATTACCCCAACGTTTCCATTTGGGGTGTTTCATGTCATCTGCCCAGCCCGGTCCGGCCTGTGGGTCTCCTTGTTTCGTGGACTAGGAGACCACGCCGAGTTGGCGCATAGTTCCCAGATCGTCGTTATTGCACCAATGCTCCATAATCTTCCCATCGGCAAGGCGGAAAAGGTGCATGCCGGTGGTAATAACATATTTCCCTGTGGGTGCTATGCCGAAAAATTCGCCCTTATGGGTGAAGGTATAGGTGCCACGTACCACGACCAGGTCCCTTTCAGCAACTTCGAACTCAGTGGTGTAGTGAAAGTCAGGGAATGCAGCGTGAAAGACGGCAAAAATTTCTTTGAGACCCTGTGGTCCCTCTGTCCAGCCAGGTGGGTTGGTGTGATCGACGAAGTTAGGAGATAGGACCTCGTCTACTGCACTTAATCTCTTGCTATTCAGAGCATTCTCTAGCAGGTAACGGACAGTGGCTTTGTTCGTTTCTAGTGACATCAGTTTCCCTCCTTTTGTAGCAAGACTTTACTGAAATCTTGTGGCGCATCCGTTGATATTAGCTCCCCCTCGTTGTCCCCCGATGAACAACGTTGCTCAAGCAGCGGTTTGCAATACGGAGGTAGGGAGAGTGAATGAAACAGTAGGTTCAATGAGATGGGCACTGTTGACCTCCATTGCCAGGTGGATGACGATGCCACCTATAATACTATATTATAGTACACTTGAGTTTTTCGTAATGATAAGCATGGATTAACTGTTTGCTTGCTTAGCGCCTGCGATGCTTCGTTATTGCCCATACAGTCACGCTTATTAGAGCAGATGGTATAATAAGCTGATCTTCCTCAAAGATGATCGTGTCTTCTACCTCTTCGCTCCATCGAAAGGGGGCAAGTCATGGTGGTACCGCTCAACAAATCGATTGTTTGCCCAATCTTGATTGGCCGCGTGTCCACTCTTGCCGCGCTTCATTCGCTTGTCGAGCAGGTGAAAGGGGGCCGCAGAGAAGTTGCCCTTCTCTGTGGTGAGGCTGGGATTGGGAAATCACGTTTGGTCGTAGAAGCGAAAAAATACGCTCTTGATCAGACCTATCAGATAATGGAAGGCCATTGTTTTGAGTCTGAGAGTTCTCTGCCCTATGGCCCATTCCTCGATCTGTTTCGCTCGCTCCTTATTACTCGCTCTTCAGAAGACGTCGCGCAATCTCTAGAGCCTCTAGTCCATGAACTGATCAAGATACTCCCCGAACTTAGCATCTGGCTCCCAGATGCTACCCCCACAACGCCTCTGGACCCTGAACAGGAGAAACGTCGCCTTTTCAGCACCATAACACAATTTTTCGCGCGTCAAACAACAAAACAGCCGGTGCTGCTCATCATCGAAGATCTCCATTGGAGCGATGATATCAGCCTTGAGCTACTTCTCGATCTGATACGCCGCCTTGCCTCCCAACCAATACTGTTCCTGTTGACCTATCGCAGCGACGAAGTTCATACAAACCTGAGCCACTTTCTCGCCATGCTTGATCGCTCCCGCCTGGCAACTGAACTTTCTCTCCCTCCTCTCACCATCTTTGAAGTTACTCTGATGCTCCGCGCGATCTTTGACCTACCGCATTCGCTAGACAAGGGCGCAGTGGACGCCTTATATACACTGACCGAGGGCAACCCATTTTTCCTCGAAGAGGTACTCAAATTGCTCATCGCGACCGGCGAGATCTTCTATGCCAACGGAACATGGAAGAGCAAACCACTGAGTGATCTGCACATTCCGCGCAGCATCCAGGATACATTACGCCAACGCACAGAACGGTTGAGCCCGCCTGCGAAGCAGGTTCTTACCCTCGCAGCAGTTGCCGGGCGGCGCTTTGACTTTGCCCTGCTACAACAGGTGATGCAACGCAATGAGCAAGACCTGGTCCTTCTGATCAAAGAGCTGATCACCGTCCAATTAGTCGTCGAAGAATCGGCAGAACGTTTTGCTTTCCGTCACGCCCTGACCCGCCGTGCTATCTATGCACAACTGCTCGTACGTGAGCGGAGGTGTTTGCATCGCACACTTGCAGAAACGATAGAACGCCTCTACGCTTCCTCTCTGGAAAGCCATGTAGCAGATCTGGCCTACCATTTTTACGAGGCGCATATGTGGACGAAAGTCCTGGAGTATGCTCGGCGCGCTGGAGAAAGCGCCCAAGCGCTTTATGCGCCACACGCTGTCATCGAACAGTTGACACGAGCACTGGACGCTGTGCATCAGCTTGTTCTCCCCCCTGCCCCTGAACTGTACCGGGCGCGGGGGCAAGCGTACGAGACCCTCGGTGCATTTGAACCTGCCCGCTATGATTACGAGCAAGCGGCAAGCGCTGCTCGCGCCACTCAAAATCACAAGATGGAATGGCAGAGCCTGATCGACCTTGGCTTCCTCTGGGCAGGGCGTGATTATGCGCAAGCAGGCACCTTCTTTCGTCAGGCGGTCGCACTTGCCCAGCAGTTCGGCGATCAAAACGTCTATGCACACAGTCTCAACCGTCTGGCCAATTGGCTGACAAACACTGGTCAGGCAGCAGAGGCAGTCCAGCTTCATGAAGAAGCCCTGGCGACGTTTGAAGCACAGCAGGATATGCAGGGCATGGCCGGGACGCTTGATCTGCTTGGGCAAGCCCATGGTCTCTCTGGCAATTCCGTCACTGCCGCAATCCAATATGGCCGAGCCATCGATCTGTTTCGCAGCTTGGAAGATCAGAGAGGATTGGTTTCCAGCCTTAGCATCCTCTGTTCCCAGAGGAGCCCAGTCGTGACGGAAACAGTGGTCACCATGCCCTTGACAGTAGAGGAGTGTGAACACGATGCTGCGGAGGCATTGCGGCTGGCACGAGAGATGCAATGGCCTGCTGGAGAAGCTATGGTCCAGCTCATTGCAGGCTTCGTCTTCGCCTCTTTTGGGCAAATCAGTCGAGGATTAATGTACCTACAACAAGCACTGCTACTAGCAACTGAGATCGAGCATCAGCAATGGATGGCAGGAGCGCACTGCTACTTAAGCAACATCTACGTCCTGGTGCTTGAACCCACCCTGGCTCTGCAGCATGCCGAAGCCGCGTTATCACTCGCGCGCCAGCTTGGCTCAGCATGGTGGATCGGCAATAGCATCACCTGCCAGGTGCTGGCCTATTTACTCAAAGGCGAGTTCGTACATGCAGAAGAGGTGCTCGTTGCAGCGATGCCGCGTGAACAGCGACCGGGCAGTCTATCAGAGCGACGTATGGCATGGGCATGGGCGCAGCTTGTCCTTGCTCAGGGCCAACCAGGCGCAGCTTTGCAGATGGTGGAGCAGTTGCTGGAGTCAGCGAGAGCAGCAATAGGCGCTACAAGTACGCAGCCAATCCCGTGGCTCCTGAAGTTAAAAGGCGAGGCGCTCTTCGCGCTGAAACGCACTGATGAAGCCCTGCAGGTGCTCGAAGAAGCGAAACGTGGCGCATTGGAGCGTCAGGAAGCTCCAGTCATATGGCAAATCCATCGTGCGCTCGGAGAGGTATACCAGTCCCTCAGGCGCGAGGAGGAGGCACAGCTTGCATTTGCTGCCGCACGAGAAGGTATTACTTTGCTCACGCAAGCTATTGACGATCAACACCTCCGCGAACACTTCTTGCAGTACGCACTCGCGTCTCTCCCAAAGGAAAAATCTTCCCTCCGCCGCACCCCGCCAGTCGTGCCAGATCTTAGCTATCCCGCAGGGCTGACAGTAAGAGAGATGGAGGTCTTGCGCCTGCTTGCTCAGGGGTTGACCAGCGCTCAGATTGCCGCACAGCTCGTCATCGGCCAGGTCACCGTCAATTCGCATGTGCGCTCGATCTACAGCAAACTGGGGGTCACCTCCAGAGCCGCAGCGACTCGCTACGTTCTGGAACACCACCTGCTGTAAGGCTTCTCTCCCCTGCAACGACGATTTCCTCGCTGGGCCTGGCTTACGGCCCCCGTCAGTGTTCCATTCATGCACCCGGCATCTCCTCATCCCATCACAGCCGTCTCCTCAGAACTGAGGAGGTACCCTCGTAGTTCTTGCTTCCTTCTCCTGACAAGAATTCCTCAGTTCTGACGATGTATTCTCAGCCACTACACGCTAGACTTACGAGCAGAAGGGCGGCAGATGAAACGAGATTGAGGAGCCAGAGAGCATGGAAGAACGCATGAGCGAGGCATTCGCTGGCACTGAGATACTTACGGTCATGGGCAGGCAGCTACATGTAGGCGATCCGGCCCCTAACTTCCGGCTGGATTACTTTGATCTCGCAGATCTGGCCGTGCGCACGATCTGCCTGGCTGACTCAACAGGGCTGGTCCGTCTGCTCAACGTGGTGAATAGCCTGCAACGCCCGCTCTGCCAGCAAGTGACGCGACAGTGGGAAGCCCTTTGCGTAGACTTGCCACCCAATGCCTGCATCTATACCGTGAGCATGGACTCGCCACAGATGCAAGCACGCTGGCAGGATACTACGAGCGTGCTGCACCAGGCGCTCTCCGCTCAGCGTAGTGAGCAGTTCGGCCAGGATTATGGGGTGTGGCTCAAGCAATGGCGTCTCTTCCAGCGGGCCGTCTTTGTGCTTGACCGCAACGACTACATCGTCTACAGCGAGTACCTCGCCGATCAACTGCGTGAGCCTGACTACACAGCGGCTCTGCAAGCGGTTCAACAGGCCGTGGGGAAATGATAGTCGAAAGCAGGCAGTTCAGAACCACGTAGAGTGAGCGATTGAGGACAAACTTTTTCAATGAGCACCCCGTCGAAGTTCAATCAGGGAACAAGGAGCAGTAACATGAGGCAGGATGTCAGCAGGACACTCGAGGGATCACGCCTGGAGCTCTTGCGCCGTGGGCGTACAGACGGTGATCTGCAAGCCTGGGAAGCGTTCCAACAGAGCCTGGAAGAAACCGTCCTGACCTGGCTTTATGAGCATCCAGACAGAGAAGCTGCGTGTCACATGCACAGCGAAAGATACTTCGTCGCACTGGCCTTTGAGCAGTTGCGGCAGGCTGCTATCCAGAAGCAGGTGGCGTGCGAGACGCTCTCTGGGGTGTTGGTGTACCTGCGTGCGAGTCTGAACGGAGCCATCCTCGAGACGCTGCGGCTCTCCTCGCACCCAAAAGCGGCCCGTGAGCACGATTCAGCTGAGCAAGACCCGCAAGGGAATCCCCAAAGCCGGGAGATTTGGAGCCGGGTCCAGGCCAGGCTCTCCAGTGAACAGGAGCGGCGACTGGCCTACCTGCTCTATCACTGTGGACTCTCACCTGCGGAGATTGTGCGGGACTGCCC
>Ga0137371_10000977_pt1 | contig 22109 bp, 18 predicted proteins | sample SagtaG_7_FD_104919 | JGI IMG/M metagenome (GOLD analysis project Ga0137371, IMG submission 104919) | Vadose zone soil microbial communities from Sagehorn Ranch, Mendocino, California, USA - Sage1_R_40_16 metaG | ecosystem: Environmental > Terrestrial > Soil > Vadose zone | place: USA...
ATCGAGTCCCACGGCATCTCGCATCGCCCGCTCGCCGATCTCGAGGTCGACGAAGCCGCGCGCGAGATCGCCCTGTCCAAGCTGCGGCTGGAAGAGCGGCTGGGGCGGCCCGTGCGCGCGTTCTCCTACGTGAAAGGCTCCTAGGCGCATTACAAGCCCGTCCATCTCTCGCTCGTCCGCCAGGCGGGCTACGACGGTGCGCTCACTGCGGTCTCTCGCGCGAACTCGCAGACGACAGACCCGCTGCAGCTGCGGCGCTACAACATCGAGCCCTACTCCCCGCGAACGTTCGAGCTCGTGCTGGCCGGGGCCTGCGACCTGATCTCGCTCAAGGACACCGTCACGGGCACTCACGCGCGCCGCGTTTTCAATGCGGCGCTGGGCACGTCAACCAAGTAAGTGTCCGGGTACGAGCTCGCGTCCTACGAGCCGGAGCAGCGGGCGGACTACTTGCGGCTGCTGCACGATGCCTGGGGAGACCTGGCTCTGTCCGACCCCGAGTTCGACTGGTGGTTCCGGGAGAATCGCGGCGGCTCGCTCATGTCCGTCGCCCGGGTCAGCGGGCGGGTCGCAGGAGTCGCCTCGCACTCGATCTTTCGCATGGTGCTCGGAGGCGTCGAGCGCAAGGCGAGCTTCTCCGTCCATGCCACGACGGACGAATCCGCGCGCGGGCTCGGGATCTTTCCTGCTCTCGAGAGAAAGCACGAGCAGGAGGCCGAGGAGCTGGGCGTTGCCGTCGTCCTCGGCTTTGCCTCCAAGCCGACAGCGCCGATCTTTCTCGGCCCGCTCGGCTGGACGGAGATCACGCGCATCCGTGTCTGGGCCAGGCCGTTCCCGCGCCGCCCACGCCGGCTCGAGCCCTACGCGCGCATCCAACGGTTCCGCCATGCCGGCGACTCCGCGCGCTCCTGGCCGAACCATGTCGTCCGCGACGCCGAGTACATGAACTGGCGGTACATCGAGTCTCCTCGTGATTACGTGGCTCTCGCATCGGGAGGGAGCTACGCAGTCCTGGGTCACAAGGAGCACAGAGGCACGGCTCTCGCCTATGTCGCCGACCTGGCGGGGTCCCCGAAGCCTCTGCTGCGGGCGTGCCTCGCGGAGGTTCGGCGGGGGTCGCGCGCGCTGATCGCGATCCCTGCGCCCGAACACCGGGCGGCCTATGCCTCGCTGGGTTTCTTCCCGACGCGCACGACGCTCCATTTCATGGGCAAGGCGCTCGCGGGCGAGCTGGAAACCGATCGGCGTGCGTGGCGGTTCACGCTCGGCGACACGGACTTCTTCTAGGGCCGATGCGGCGGCTCGTCTTTCTGACGCAGAGCGTCGATCCGGAACATCCCGTGCTCGGGGCGACGATTCCGAAGATCCGTGCATTGGCGGAGCGGGTGGACGAGATGGTAGTGCTCGCCCAGTCGGGCCGCGCCGACGGCCTGCCGTCGAACGTCGAGGTGCACACCTTCGGGGCTTCGACTCGCCTCGGCCGCGCGCTGCGTTTTGGACAGGAGCTGCGACGCGCGCTGCCGGCTGACGCGGTCGTCGCGCACATGATCCCGCTCTACGTCGTGCTCGCCGCGCCGCTTGTGCGTACGAGGCGCATTCCGCTGCTTCTCTGGTACACGCACTGGAAGGCGTCGACGACGTTGCGCGTGGCGGAACGGCTGGCCACCGCGATCGTCACCGTCGACCGCCGCTCGTTCCCTTTCGAATCGCCAAAGGTCCGGCCGATCGGGCACGGTATCGACGTGAGCGAGTTCACCTGCACCGATCGCACGGGGCGCAGCGGCCTGCGCGCGCTCGTGCTCGGACGCTACTCGCCGGCCAAGGGGATCGAGACGATCCTCCGCGCCGTGCAGCAGGTCGAGGGCGCAGAGGTCCAGCTTCACGGCGTCGCGCTGAACGACCTCGAGCGCCGGCATCGTGGGGAGCTCGAGCGCCTCGGCATCCCACTCGGCGACGCCGTGCCGCGGGCGCAGGTTCCAGAGCTGCTCGCGCGCTCCGATGTCCTCGTCAACAACATGGAGGCAGGAGCCCCCGACAAGGTCGTCTACGAGGCCGCCGCCTCCTGTCTCCCCGTCCTCGCGTCCAATCCGGTCTTCGACGAGCTGTTCGACGGCTATCCGCTGCTCTTCGAGCGGGACTCGCCCGAGAGCCTCGCCGACCGCCTGCGCTGGTTCGCCGCGCTCGACGACGGTGAGCGAGCGGAGATCGGGGGCACGTTGCGCGAGCGCGTCGCGGAGCGGCACTCGGTCGGGACCTGGGCCGACGGAGTGCTGGCGGCGGCGCGATGAACCAGAACGGAAGCGTCCTGCATCTGCAGAAGGTGGCCGGAATCTCGGGCTCCGAGGCGCACCTGCTCTCGTTGCTGCCGCGACTGAAGCAGCGGGGCTGGGACATCCGCTTCCTGATGCTTCATGAGCACGAGCCGGGCGCCTGGGCCTTTGCCAGGGAGCTGACGGGCCGCGGCATACCGCTCGACTCGATTCCCCTGGCGGCGGACGTCGACCCATTCGCGTTCCTGCGTCTCGCCGGGTATCTCGTGCGCCGGCGGCCGACGATCCTCCACACACATCTCGTTCACGCAGACGTCTACGGGCAGCTCGCCGGCGCTTTGACAGGCGTTCCTCTTCGGGTGTCGACGAAGCACGGCTTCAACGAATTTCGAGAGAACCCGGGCTTTGCGCTCGGAGACCGTGCGATCGCGACGTTTGCGCATACGCACATCGCGATCTCGCGCGGGCTCGCTCGCTACCTCGAGGAAGTGGAGGGCTTCGACGGGTCGAGCTTCGAGATCGTGCACTACGGCATCGAGCCGAACGGCTCGCCGCGGCCTTATGCAGGCGCTGCGCCTGTGTTGCTCTGCGTCGGTCGCTTGATCCCCATCAAGGGTCACATCGTGTTGCTGCGCGCATTCGCGGCAGCGCGCCGAAGGATTCCCGACCTGCAACTCCACATCGCTGGGCGCGGTCCGCTCGAACCGGCTCTGCGTGCGCTCGCTCTGGAGCTCGAGCTCGAGGACTCGGTCCGTTTTCTCGGCTACGTCACGCCGGTGCAACAGGCGATCGAGGAGGCGGCGATCGTTGTCGTGCCGTCGATGGGCGAAGGGTTCGGCATGGTCGCGCTCGAGGCGATGGAGCGGGCGCGACCGGTGATCGCGGCCGAGATCGGCGGTCTGGGCGAGCTGGTCCAGGACGGAGTCACCGGCTTCCTGGTTCCTCCCGGAGAAGCAGAGCCGCTCGAAGAGGCGATCGTGCGCCTGGCCGGCGATCTGTCGCACGCGACGGAGATGGGGCACGCCGGCCGCCGCCGCGCGCTCGAGCACTTCCTGCAGGAGCGCTGCACGGACCGAACGGAACTGCTCTACGAGGGGGCTCTCGCGAGGCGCAACTAAGACCTGCGAAGTGCTGTCTCGTAGAGCGCGACCGTTCGGTCGGCCATGCGCGACACGCTGAACTGCGACTGGGCGCGCCTGCGGCCTTGCTCGCCGTAGTTGCCGGGATCGTCGAGGAGTCGCGTCACTGCGGTCGCGAGCGCCCGTGCGTCATCCCGTGGGACGAGCAATCCCGTCTGGCCGTCGACCACGATCTCCGGTATGGAGCTCACGTTCGTGGCCACGACGGGCTTCGACGCCAACATCGCCTCGAGCAGAGCCAAGCCGAAGCCCTCCCAGCGCGCGGGATGGACAAGCAGGTCCGCACGCCGGAGCCATGCGGCAACGTCCGGGACGCGACCGAGCAGGTGAATCGGGACGTTCAGACTCGCCGCAAGCTGCTCGAGGTCCGAGCGCTGCGGGCCTTCGCCGAGAACGACGAGCTCGGCTGTCGGATGGCGGGTGCGAATGTCCGGCAGGGCTCGAACCGCGATGTCCAGGCCTTTCTGCGGCTCGAGCCTGCAAACGGCCAGGAGCACTCGGGCTTCGGCCCGAACGTCATCAGCTGGATTCCCTCCCCAGGCTGCCGGCAGGTCGTCCAGGCCGTAGTGGATGACCTCCACCTTGTCCGCGGGCAGGCCGACACGTTCGACCTGGAAGCGCGCCAGCGCCTTGGTGATCGCGATCACCTTGGCGGCTCTGCGGGCTAGCGCGCGCTCGACGAACCGGAACGCTCCCGCGCGGAACGGGTCGTCGTTGTGCTTCGTCGAGACGAGCCGCTTGGCTCCTAGCGCTCCGTAGACGTCGGCATGCACGAGATGTGTGTGCACGATGTCTGCGTCCTGCGTCTCTGCCCGCAACGACCACGCGAGCCGAGGATCGACGTCGCGGGGCGCGGGAACCCGTGCGTACCGGACGCTCAGTGCCTCGTAGAACGGGCCGGGCGCGCGCGTCGTGTCGTCGAGCCCGAGAAAGCGAACGTCGACTCCGCGCTCCGCCAAAGCCGGCAAGAGCGTCAGGAGGTGCCGCTCGGAGCCGCCGATGCCTCCGATCCTGTGGACGTGCAGGACCTTCACAGCCGCCCCCGCCGACGCCGACGCAGCATCCACTCGACCGCGCCCGCAGCGAGGAGTGCGATGAGAAAGTCGGTCGCCATGCGATAGCGAGTTGCGCCGACGAAGACGATCGCGGCCAGGGTCTGGTACGCGAGCACGGCGAGCGCGAGGCCGGCGAACCAACGCGCGGTGACGAAGATGCCGATGAGCCCGAGCGCGTACAGCAATGAGGTGTAGAGCGGCTGCGCCAGGCTGCGAATAGCACCGTGGCCGGAGTCCGTCGCGGACGCCGTCGTGCGCGGATCCCACTCCATCCGCACGGCCTGCCCGGCGAGCTTGGTCTTTTCGGAGGGATGGTCGCGCACGAACTTCCAGGCCTTGTGCTGGTAGTACGCCTGGTTCGCGCATTCGTCGACGTGATGCTTCACACCGGTCTGCCTGTAGAGGTCTCGCGCCTCCTCGGGGTTGGGGAACGGATGGTGAGGCGGGTCCTTGACGTCGTCGATCCACTTCCCCTGGGCGAGCAGACCGTACGTCTGGGCGTTGTTCGCCTTCCAGAGCGCGCGGCCGTCGGTCGTGAGCGCGAAGCAGCCGACCTGCACCTTGTTGCGGATCACCCACGGCGTCACTGTCAGCGCTGCGGCGACAAGGAGTGCGACGGGCGCCCAGCTCCAGCCGCTGCGGATCACCAGGTAGGCGGCGACGACAAGTGGGATGAAGAGGAGTCGCACGTTGCCGAGCACGGCGAGCCCGCCGAAGATTCCCGCAGCCGCAGCCCACCTCGCAGAGCGGCGGTCGGCGGCGACGAGCGTGCAGAGGATGAGCGCCGCAGCGACGAGCTGGTCGAGCACCTCCCGGTTGAGGTGGACGTCGTGCCAGACGAGGTATGGGTTGAGCGGCGCGAGGACGGCCGCGACGGTGCCTGCGCGCCGCGACGATACGCGGGTGCCGATCGCGTAGACGAGGAATGCGGTCGCGGCGGCGATAACAATCTGAGCACCCCCGACGGCCCACCAGGTGCGTCCGAAGATCCAGTAGATCGGGACCAGGAAGAACCCGTACAGCGGCTGCGTGTATGCAGACGGTTCGCCAGGAATGAAGCCGAACGTCCCGTGGTGCACGAAGGTCTGTGCAAAGTCGTCGCTCTTGTCGGTGAACGCGGTGAGGATGCGTCCGCGCTCGTGCACGAGGACGACCAGGCGCGGGGCGATCGCCGCGAAGGCGATCAGCCAGAGCTGAGGGCGTTTCACGCTGCGATGAGCACGGGCGCTTCCACGTGCTCGCGCACCCAGAGCTCGAGCATCAGTAGGCACCACAAGCGGTGTCCGTGATCCACACGCTCGGACGCGTGCTCGTCGAGCAATCGCTGCACGGAGTCTCGCCGGAACCAGCCGCGGTCCGTCGACAGGAGATCGTGCGCGAGCTCACGGAGATCCGACCGGAACCAGCGTCCGAGGGGCACGCCGAAACCGGTCTTGCCGCGACCGGAGATCTCGGCCGGAAGATCGGCGGCAAATGCACGCCGCAGCGCAACCTTTCCCTCCCGGCCGCGTGTCTTCAGCGTGTCGGGTAGGGCGAGGCCGAGAGCGACCACCTCGTGATCGAGAAACGGCGAGCGCAACTCCAGCGAGTGGGCCATCGACGCAAGGTCCGCCTTCAGCAACAGATCGCCCGGCAGGTAGGTCTCGAGGTCGAGCAGTTGCAGGCCTGTGAGACCTGGCCGAGAGGGCTCGAGCGGCACCTGTTGCGCCAGTCGCCTGTCGGACCAGAGCTCGCGGCGCAGCTCGAACGGAAAGACTTCCATCAGGCGCGCGTAGCGTCGATGGCCGGGCGTGGCTGCAACATCCAGGAAGCGCGCTGCGCGAAAAAATGGAGACCGTGGCTCTCGGCGGGCAGCCGGAAGGAGCCGCAACGCCGCTGCGCCCACCTGCGCGGCCGGCGCAGGGACGCGCCCGGCGAGACGGTGCGCGATGTACCGCTCGTAGCCGGCGAAGGACTCGTCGCCGCCGTCGCCTGCGAGCGCCACGGTGACATGACGCCGCGCCTGCTCGGCGATGAGGAAGGTCGGAAAGGCGGCTTCGTCGCCGAACGGCTCGTCGAAGGTTGCAGCAAGTCGCGGCAGTGTCGACGCGATGTCCTGCTCGATCTCGACCTCCTCGTGCACCGTGCCGTACCGAGAGGCGATCGCCCGTGCGTACGCTCGCTCGTCGTAGCGCGCATCCGGAAATCCCACCGTGAACGTGCGCACCGGCTGTGACGACGCTTGCGCCATCAGGGCGACGACGATGCTGGAGTCGATGCCCCCGGAGAGCAGAGCGCCGAGCGGCACGTCCGCCACGAGACGCTTGCGAACCGCTTCGCCGACACCGGCACGGACACGCTCGAGCCATTCGTCCTCGTGCGCGCTCGGCGCTGCGGGTTCCGGCGTCCAGTAGCGCTCGATCCGCTCCGTGCCGCCCTCCGCGACGAGGACGTGCCCCGGAGCGAGCTTGTGGATGCCGCGTAGCGCGGTCCGGTCGCCCGGGACGTACTGCAGGGCCAGATACGCGTCAACGGCATCGAGGTCGATCTCCCGGGAGAGCTGTGGCAGGCGAAGCAGCGCCTTCAGCTCCGACGCAAACGCCAGCGTTCCGTCGGGTAGCCGCGCCCAGAGGAGCGGTTTCTTACCGAGCCGGTCACGGGCGAGCACCAGACGTTCACGTCGGGCGTCCCAGAGTGCCACCGCGAACATGCCGTCCAACCGCTCGACGAAGTGCGGCCCGCTCTCCTCGTACAGGTGCGGCAGGATCGGCGTGTCACCAGTCCCGCGGACCTCGTGTCCGCCCAGTTGGTCGCGAAGCGACAGGAAGTTGTACGCCTCGCCGTTGAAGACCGCGACGACGTCGCCCGCCTCGTTCGAGACCGGCTGGTAACCGGTGTCGAGGTCGATGACCTTCAGCCGCTGGTGGCCGAGCACGCAACGGCCGAACGCGTCGGTCGATCCCTCGTCCGGCCCACGATGGACGAGCGCGGCGCGCATGGCGTCCACGAGCTCGGGATTCGGCGGCCCGGCGGGCGAATAGAGTCCGGCGATGCCGCACACGGGACACATACTGCACGGGCGGTACGCGGTCGCCTCGTGTCATGTGGAGCGTCCGCTGGACGACGACGTCTGGAGGCGCTTCAGCGTCCTCCAGGAGCGCAGGCCGGGCGGATTCGCGATTGCCGCCCTGATGCGTCCTCCGGCCGACGGCGAGAACGAGGAGCGGTGGCTCGAACGCGCACGGGAGGCCCGAGCACGTGCCCCGTTCGGGCTCCACACGCACTGGACCGCGGCCAGTCACGCGCGGCCGACCGCGGGCGACCCGGCTGCTCTCGTAAGCGAGCAAGGCCGCTGGCTCGACTCGGTCGGGCTGAGGCCGACGTTCTTCTGCGGCGGCGGCTGGTACCTGGACGAGGGCGTCGCGGTAGCGGTCGCCGACCTCGGCTATGCGGATTGCACGGCAACCGCGTTCCGTCCCGGATATCTAGTCCCAGGGGCTCCACATCTGCAGCTCGACGAGCCGGCCTGGCTCGACCTCGGCCAGGACCGCAGGCTGTTCGAAGTGCCGACGACCCATTCCATCGGCATGCTGGCACGCGGCCTGCTCGCACCACTTCGCCGGCCGGTCGTGCACGCGTACTTCCACGACACGGACTTGCTCGACCGCCGCCGCGCGGCCGCTCTGCGCGCCGGCCTCAGCTTCCTCGGTCTGAGAAGGACCGTGAGCGATCTCGACGAGCTTCAGCGCGACTTGCGGCCCGAGAAGACGATGTCGTTCGCAAACAGCCGTGCGTGAAGCGGGACCAGTCGTCCCGCGATGAGATGTAGTTGCACATCCTCGAAGCCGTCGAGCAGGGCGCGAATGTCGTTCGGCGAGAACATCTGCAGGTGGGTCGGGTCATCCTCGGGCTTCCGGCCGAGGACGAAGCGGAGCCTGTTCTTCAGACGGTAGGCGTTCGGCACCGAGGCGACGAACGTGCCGCCGGCCCGCAGAACGCGCAGCACCTCGGAGACGACGCGCCGAGGATCGCGGAGATGCTCGAGCAGCTCACCTGCGACCACGACGTCGAACGTGCCGTCTTCGAACGGCAGCGCATCGTCGAGGTCCGCCCAGCGAGTCTCGATGCCGAGCTTCTGGGCTTCGGCGAGCGCCTCGCGGTCGGCGTCGACGCCGACGATCTCGTTGCCGCCGGCGTACGCCTGCGTGAGTGCGCCGTCGCGACAACCAAGATCGAGCACGGCCCGTCCCGGTCCGCCGACGTAGCGTCGGAAGAGCTCGACCCGCTCGGGGCCGGCGAAGATGAAGCCGGCGCCCCGCTCGACGCGGTTGTGCTCGGCATAACGCTCGCTCAACTGCTCCAGGCTCACCTCGGCCGAGCCTAGCGCCTGCGCCACTGCCAGCCCCCGGAAGCGCCGGAAGTACACTCCGGCGGGTGAGCACGAAGCCAGCCGTGCCGGCCGAGCCCCGGCCGGCGCCGGTCGAAGACATCCGCTCGGCGCGGCCTTACCTCCTCTCACGCACCACGCTCCTCGCCGTCGTGCGACGACTCACGAGCGTGGCGGCTCTCGTGACCCTCGACCTCGCGGGCCTCGTCCTCGGGATCTTCGTGGCGCTTATCTTCCGCGAGCTCTATCTCGGTCAGTGGCCTCCTCTGTGGGGAATCCTTTGGGACACGGAGAGCAACTGGCTCCCGTTTCTGACCGTGATCACGGTGCTCGTCTTCTGGGTCGGCGGCCTGTACCGGCGGCGCGAGCTCCGGGCCGGCGCGGGCCAGATCGTCCTGTCGCTGGTGCTCGTCGCACTGATCACGCTGGCGTTCGGGCTCGGGACGGGCTACCACTTCACGACCTACGGGTTGACACCGACCGCGGTCGTCACGACCGCGTTCTTCATCGGGATCCTGCGTGCGAGCTACGAGGTGCTCACGCGCGACGTCTTGCGGCTCACCGGCGCTCGTCGGCGAACGGTGCTGATCGGCGAAGGCGAACAGCTTGCGGCGCTCCGTCGCATGCTCGGCGCCGATCGCAGCGGGATCCGCTACGAGTTCATCGGCGCAATCGCTCCGAGCGGCGACTCCGGAGACCTACGCGCGTTGGGCGGCCTGGACGCCGTGCCACGCGTCCTGCGCGAGCACGACGTGCACGAGCTGATCGTGACGGACGGCGGTTTCGCCGAGCGCGAGCTGCTCGAGCTCGTCGAGGAAGCTCATCGCTTCGGCGCCAAGGTCAAGATCGCGCCGCGCACGACCGAGTTGCTCCTGCAGCGGGCCGAGTACATTCCGGGCGAAGGTGCGCCGTTGTTCGAGTTGCGCCCGCCGGCGCTCGCGGGCTCGGAATGGGCGTTGAAGCGCGGCTTCGACCTCGTCGTGTCGAGCTTCGTCATCGTCGTCGGCTCCCCGCTTTGGTTGGTGGTCGCCGGTGCCGTCAAGCTCACGTCTCGCGGACCAGTGTTCTATCGCGACCGGCGTGTCGGGCTCGGAGAGCACGCATTCGGAATGATGAAGTTCCGGACGATGTACGCCGACGCGGCCCAGCGTCAGAGCGCGCTCGAGGCCGCCAACGAGGCCTCCGGCCCGCTCTTCAAGATCAAGGACGATCCTCGTGTGACGCCCGTCGGGCGCGTCCTGCGCCGCTTCTCGCTCGACGAGATGCCGCAGGTCCTCAACGTTCTCTGGGGTGAGATGTCGCTCGTCGGCCCGCGACCGCTTCCAATCCGCGACTACGAGCAGCTCCTCCCATGGCACCGCAAGAGGTATCTCGTGCTCCCTGGCATGACCGGCCTCTGGCAGGTCTCGGGTCGCATCGACCTGAGCTTCGACGACCTCGTCCGCCTGGACTTCTACTACATCGAGAACTGGTCGATCTGGCTCGACATCACCATCCTCGCCCGCACACTTCCGGCCGTGCTCGCCCGGCGTGGCGCCTACTAGCCACGGATCGCGAACGTCTTGCGAAGCTCGCTGAGCCCGACCGGGCTCGTCGCAGCGACGTGCACCACGTAGGAGCCTCGGCTCACGCGCTTGCCGCGTCCGTCCCGCCCGTTCCAGGAAACTCTCACGGTCCCGGCAGCGCGCGAGTCCGCGGCCACCGTGCGCAGGATGCCGCCGAACCGTGTCTCGATCGTCGCGCGGATCCGCGCATCGCGCGTGAGCGTGAACTCGATCCTGCGTGCGCTGGTCGAGACGTTGAGAAAGCCGAGCGTGCGGTCGAGCGTGAACGGACGATCGTGGCTCGACGTGCGTCCGAGGTCGTCGGTGGCCGAGACGTTCCAGTGGTAGCGGCCCTCGGGCGCTGCTGCCCCTGCGGCGTCGGTGCCGTCCCACGAAAGGTTGTAGCGCCCGGGAGCCTTCGTTCCGGTATCCAGCTCCCTGACCGACCCGTCCGGCGCGACGAGCTTCGCACTCACGGTCGAAGCCCGCACAAGCTTGTAGGCGAGCGACTCGCGCTCGTTCACGCCGTCACCGTTCGGAGAGAGGATGGGCGCCGGGGGCGGCGCAAAAACGCCGGTGTAGGCGATCACGAGCGACTCTCCGACAGGTCGCTCGCCGCCCTGGTCGGAAGGCCGGTTGAGTAGCTTCCCATCGAAGGCGACGGTCGTCGATCCGCCCGAGTCGAGCCCGAAGCCGGTCACGCAGCCGTAGCGCACGAGCGTGTTCGCCAGATCCCAGTTCGTGATTCCGATGCTCCAACCCGGCTGGCGGCCGTCGACGGCGAGCAGGACGATGGTTCCGTCCGCGCGCTGCCCGATCGCCGTTCGCGGATCCCGCCCGCGGAGCTGGACCTTGGTCAGAGCCTCACCCGCGTTGAAGATCGGCCGCCCGTCCTTGACCAACGTCGGTCCCGAGCTGACGGCGTCGGTCACCGAGGCCCATTCGTCTCGAAGCGGGATGCGCACGGTCAGCGGTGCTCCGACCGTCGCCTGCTGCTCGAGAGCCGACGCGGCCATGCCTCGTCCCACGAGGACCGCGCCGTCTGGCGGAACCGCCACGCTGGTGTTAGTGAGCACCGACTGCACGACGCCGGTCAGGTCGCGGCGCGGCGTCGCGGGTGGAAACCCGCCGAGCACGACCGTCACGCCCTTCGTCGCCGGCGTCTTCGCGCCCCACACGGGCGTGAAAAGCGCGATTGCGTTTGCACGGGGCGGCTCGTTCAGCTGCGACACCGGCTGCCACGTCACGTCGGCCGCGTGCCAGCGCCCGTACCACGGCACGCGATCGACGTGAAGCACGCCGTCCGCGTCGACGCCGACCGCCGCCCGTCCGAGCGCCGATTGATGTTCGACGACGCCGCCGCGCATCAGCAGCCCGCTCGGCCAGCCACCGTGCCAGCTGAAGAAGTCGCCGTTGACGCCGATCGTCGTCATCTGCGACGAGACGTCTCGCTGCATCGCGGACACCGTCTCGCGCCCGACGATCGTGCCGTTGGAGAGAAGCGGGGTCAGGCTGTACAGGCCGCCGGGCTTCGGCGCGGTGATGGCGTACAGCACCATCGGCCCGCTCGGAGTCCACTGGAGGATGCGGTCGTAGGTGACTCCCGGCATCATCTGCACGGGCCTCGCGCCCGCCGACGGAGCGAGGATCAGCGCCAGGAGGATGGAGGCGATGAAGACCTTGCGTGACATACGACCCCGCCTGACCGTAGCTGACTTCTCGGCGTGCTTACCGTTTACACGCCTTCTCTTTGCAATTGCCGTCGTCGCCGCACTGTCGGCGCTCGGCGCGCCGAACGGCCTTGCCGGGCGGCACGACCGGCCCGTGCCGATTCTCATGTACCACGTGATCTCCGCGGCGCCTGCAGGGGTTGCGTATCCCGAGCTCTTCGTGCGCCCGAACGACTTCGCCGGGCAGATGGATTGGCTTGCCGCTCACGGTTATCACGCCGTCACGTTGCGACAGGTCTACGACTACTGGCTCAAAGGATCGCCGCTCCCGCAGCACGCGATCGTGATCTCGTTCGACGACGGCTATCTGAGCCAGGCGACAGTGGCGATGCCCGTGTTGCGGAAGTTGCACTGGCCCGGGGATCTCAACCTCAAGGTGAACGCGGTGCAGAAGTACAACCTTCCGTCCTGGCGCGTGCACGCGCTCATCGCCGCCGGCTGGGAGATCGATGCCCATACGATCACGCATCCCGACCTCACGACGGTCGACGACGCGCGGCTGTGGCAAGAGGTGCACGGCTCGCGGGTCGACCTCCGGCGCATGTTCCACGTGCCCGTGGCGTTCTTCTGTTACCCGAGTGGGCGCTACGACGCGCATGTCGTCGACGCAGTCCGCAGGGCTGGCTATCTCGCCGCCACGACCACGCATTACGGGTTGGCCCGGCCGAGCGCGCCCTACGAGCTCAACCGCGTCCGGATCAACGCATCCGACGGCGTCCCGGGCTTCGCACACAAGCTCGAGGCCCTCGCGCCCTAGCCCTCGCGGGCGTCGCAAGCAGACCCCTTAGCCATACTGAGCCGATGCCCGGCTCGCCCAAGATCCTGGCCGTAGCCTCTGCGACCGACCTCGATTTCCGTTACGGCTGCACTCCTGCCTGGTGGCAGATCTGGAAGGGCCTCAACGAGGTCGGCGTCGACCTCATCGTCACGCCGTACCGGGGTCGGGCGATCGAGTCCCCTTGGTGGAGGACGGCGCCGAATCCTCTCTACCGCGAGGCTGAGCTCTTTGCCGGGGCCCGCGGGATGGCCGCTCGGTTGAAGGGCGACACCTTGCTACGGCGCGGGGAGGACAACCCGGAGGACACGATGGGAGACCGGCTCACGCGCGAGGCGATCTGGCGCTACGTCACGCCTCGCTGGCAGCGGCACGTCGAGCGGATACTCGAACGAGAACGTGACGTTGCAGCGGTGATCGTCTTCACGGTGCCGATGGCGCATCTGCGTGGCATCCCGACTCGACTGCGCGAGCGGTTCGACGTCCCGGTCGTGTTCTACGACGGCGACGTGCCCATGAGCCTGCCTGAGTTCGGAGGCATGGATACGGGGTTCAACTACTACCATGGCGCCGATCCGTCCGAGTACGACCTCGTGCTTTCCAACTCGGAGGGTGGGCTCGAGCGCCTGCGCGAGCTGGGTGCGCGTCGCGCGGAAACGGTCTTCTGGGCTGCCGACCCGGAGCTGTTTCAGCCTGCGGCCGTCGAGAAGGAGCACGATGTTTTCTTCTACGGCTACGGGGACAAGTTTCGACGCGAATGGATGCAGGCGCTCGTCGGCGAGCCGAGCCGGCGCGATCCCGAGATCGACTTTGCGCTCGGCGGCAGGGATTTCCGCGGCGACATCGGAGCTGCGCGCCTGATCGGCGATGTCCCCTTCAACGTCTTCGCGCAGGCGATCTCGCGCGCGAGGATCAACCTGAACGTCACGCGCCGTTCGCATGCGACCGTTTACGCCTCGTCGACGTGCCGGCCGTTCGAGCTCGCGGCCTCCGGCGCGGCGATCGTCTCGAATCCGCAGGAAGGGATCGAGCGGTGGTTCGACGTCGGCTCCGAGCTGCGTGTCGTCTCGAGCGCGGACGAGGCAGTCGCTGCCTATCGCGAGCTGCTCGACGACCCCGGAGCGGCCGAGGCGATGGGACGGCGCGCGCGCGAGCGTGTGCTCGACGAGCACACCTACGCGCATCGGGCGCGTCAGATCCTCGAGCTCGTGGGCCTGCGATCACCGGTGGTTGCCGGTGGCTGAGCTCGCCGAGGTGCCGGAGCGGCCGCACGACGCGGTGCTCGGGCAGATCGCCGAGTTGCGGCGGATCGCGATCGTGCCCGCGCTGAACGAGGAAGAGAGCGTGGGCCGCGTCATCGACGAGCTCCGCGCGTTCGATCCGGGTTTCGACATCGTCGTCGTCGATGACGGCTCAACGGACCGCACCGCGGGGATCGCCGCGGATCGCGGCGCGCACGTGGTTCGCCTCCCCTTCAACCTCGGCATCGGCGGCGCCGTGCAGACGGGTTATCGCTTCGCGTTCGAGCACGGCTACGACATCGCGGTCCAGGTCGACGGCGACGGACAGCACGACCCGGCGCAGCTGCCCACGATTCTCGCGCCGGTCGTGACGGGGCAGGCCGACCTGTGCGTCGGGTCGCGGTTCGCGAGCGGCAGCGGCTACCAGTCGTCCTTCACGCGCCGCCTCGGCATCAAGTTGTTCGCGTGGGTGGTCTCGGCGGTCGTGCGCCAGAAGGTCACTGACACGACCTCCGGCTTCCGCGCTGTCAACCGCAAGGGCATTGCCCTCTTCGCCGCCGACTACCCGCACGACTACCCGGAGGTCGAAGCGACGATCATGTGCGTGAAGCACAAGTTGACCTTGCAGGAAGTCCCCGTCGAGATGCGCGAGCGCGCCGGAGGGGCCTCGTCGATCACCGCGCTGCGCTCGATCTACTACATGACGAAAGTGCTGCTCGCGATCTTCGTCGGCCTCTTTCGCCGCTACGCCGTCCCGCTAGAGAAGGAGCAACGACGATGACCCCGCTTCCCGTATCGATCGCCTCTGCGGTCGCGTCCTTCCTGTTGCTCGTCGTGGTCTTCGAGCTGATCCGCTCACGCAGACTTCGTGAGCGCTACGCGTTGCTGTGGCTGCTGACCGGCGGCGTGCTGCTCGCACTGTCGGTGTGGCGTGACGGGCTCAACACGATCGCGAGCTGGTTCGGCGTCGAGACGTATCCGCCGGCGATTCTCGGTGCAGTCGGAGCGCTCTTCATCCTGATCGTCCTGTTGCACTACTCGACGGTGATCTCGCGGCTCTCCGACCAGAACACGATCCTCGCTCAGCGTCTCGCTTTGCTCGAGCAGCAGCAGCGGGAAGGTGTTACGGAAGCGTCACGCTGATAGGGGCGCCGACGACGTAGACGTCACCGAGTGACGGGTCGTTCAGCCAGTTGGCAGCGATCCCGATCCGGTAAGACCAGCTTCCCGGGCCGGGCCGATCGTCGAAGAATGGCGCTCGCGCCGATCCCACTTCGTCGGCATAGAGCACGCAGTTGTCGGACGAATTCCGAAGCCTCCCGGCGCAGGCAACACCGCCACCGGAGCCTTTCGTGCGCAACACCCGATAGAACACTGACGCCGCGCCGGAGGAGCGCGATCGCCACTCGAGGTGAACGACCCTTCCTTTCGTCGACGCTGTAATCCTGACAGCGGACGAGACCGGAATGAGGCTGCCCTGGTCTCCAAGTCGAGCCGCCAGTTGCCCGCCGTCGTGGAGCCGAGGAGTGGCGGCGATCACGCCGAGCGGTAGGACTGCGAACAGCAAGATGGCGGCGGCGAGAACGATGCTCAGCTTGCGGCCGCTCAGGAGCGGAGAGGATCGCGCCGGACGGGCACGGGCACCGGGCACGAGCAGGACGACCGCTGCCGCCAGTAGGAGATACGCGGGAAACGCCGGCATCAGAATGCGGAAGAAACTCGCGTCGTCGATCGAAGCGGGGATGTATGTCCCTTTGGCGAGCAGAAAGACGGTGAACCAGCTTCCGACGAGCAGGAACGCGCGCCGGGATCTGGCCAGGAAGGCGATCGAGCCCGCCACCGGGAGCCATTCCATGACACGTGCCGCCCAGAAGTGCTCGCGTAACGCGTTGAGCACCTGGTGGAGATGAGCCCAGCTGTTCAGGCTCGGCCTGTGAATTCGATTGAGCAGACCCCCGATCCCGGCAGCGAGCTGTATGGGCTCTGCAGGTGCAGCGGCGAGCTCGCCCAGGCCGCGGAACTTCCAGAGCGCGAGCGTTAAGGCCGCGGGCAGGAGCCCCGCGAAGAACACGGGCAACGCGCGTCGCCGTTCGACGACCAGCAGCAAGGCGGGTGCGACGAGGAAGATCGCGTTCGACGGCTTGATCGCGATCGACCAGCCGGCCGCCAGGCCGGCGGCTCCGGCCGGCTGCCAACCGGCCGAGTCGAGCGCGCGGAGGCAGAAGTAGGCGGAGACCAGGAGTGCGACCGTCGCCGGGAAGTCCGGCACCGAGGTCAGCCCCAGGAGTTGAGGAAGTGTGAGCTCCGTGTACTTCTGGTGGTAGCCCGGCTCCACGAACAGGATTCCGAGGTAAGGGAGCACGATCCAGAGCAGCGCGGCGAAGTAGCCGAACAGCCGGCCGGCGATGCGGCTGGCGATCCCGTACACGCATAGGAGCGCGACCGGCAACAGGATCACCGTGTTGAGCAACACGATGGCCGGGAGCGCAGACACGAGGCTCGCACCTGCGAACCATGAGACGGGGAGCAACATGATCGACCAGCCGTAGCCGACATAGGCGGGCGGAAGGTGCCCGTGCCCGAGCAGGTAGGCACCGGAGTAGTGCCAGAGCTGGTCACCACCGGCGTAGTAGAGCCAGCCGTTGTGCCTGACGGTCACGGCGAGGGCGAGCAGCGCCAGCCACTGCGCGGCCACGAACGCGCCCAGCACATAGGCGGGCCTGAGGGCGGTCACGATCTCGCGAGCTCTGTTGAGCCGCGCGCCGATCGCCTCGACTGCTGCGGGCGCTGCCGCCGTTTGCGAGCTCACGCCTGAGCGCCGGCGGTCGCGCCCGCGTGTTCGCGATACCACGCGATCGTCCGCTCGAGCCCGTCGCGGAGCAGCGTGCGCGGCTCGAAGCCGAAGAGCTCACGGGCACGGCTTGCATCGAGGCTCCTGCGAGGCTGGCCGTTCGGCATCGAGATGTCCCACTCGATCTCGCCTTCGAAGCCCACGAGCTCCCCGATCTGTTCCGCGAGCTCGCGAATCGAGATCTCGGCGCCGGTGCCGAGGTTCACCGGCTCGGCTCTGTCGTAGCGCTCAGCCGCCAGCACGAGCCCTTCGACGCAGTCGTCGACGTAGAGAAACTCGCGCGTGGGCGAGCCGTCGCCCCAGAGCGTGACGCGATTCGGGTTGTCCAGCATCTTCCGGATCAGCCCTGGAATGACGTGTGACGTCTCGAGGTCGAAGTTGTCACGCGGCCCGTACAGGTTCGCGGGCAGGAGGAAGATCGAGTCGAGCCCGTACTGCTCTCGATAGGACTGTGCTCCGACGAGGATCGACTTCTTCGCCACACCGTATGGCGCATTGGTCTCCTCCGGATAGCCGTTCCAGAGATCCTCCTCGCGGAAGGGCACGGGCGCGAATTTGGGGTAGGCGCAGACCGTGCCTGCGATGACGAGCTTGCCGACTCCGTGCTCCCGCGAGAGCTCGAGGACGTGTGCTCCCATCATCAGGTTCGCGTACCAGAAACGGCCTGGATTCACCCGGTTCGCCCCGATGCCGCCTACTTCGCCCGCCAGGTGGAAGACGTGCTCGGGGTTCGCGTCGCCGAAGAGTCGCGCGGCGTCGTCCCACTTCGTCAGGTCGTAGTCGGCGCGCCGGGCGACGAAGACGTCGTGGCCGTCGGCCTCGAGGCGCTCGACCAGGTGCGAGCCGAGAAAGCCGCCCCCGCCTGTGACGAGGATCTTCATGCGGGGGCGCGCGTCTGCGACAGCCAGTCGACCCGGCCGATCCAGCGCGGCCGGTTCTCGGCGTACCAGGAGATCGTCCGTGCGACGCCGTCCTCCCACGAGACGTGGGGCTCCCAGTCGGTTTCCCGATTGAGCTTGTCGTAGCCCACGCGCAGAGCCATGACCTCGCTGGCTCCCGGCCGGAAGCGATCGGCGGACGAGACGATCTCGCGGGCTTCCCAATACCCCTGCTCGCGCCCGACGCGGAGGATGAGATCGGCCCAGTCGCGCATCGAGATGTTCTTCCCCTGTCCGTAGACGTAGAGGTCGCCGGGGATTCCGCGTGCCGCGACCATCAGGTGCCCGCGAACACCGTCGGTGCAGAAGCAGAAGTCGCGCATTGGCTCGAGCTGGCCGAGCTCGACGGTTTCGCGCGTGAGCGCCTGCGTGATGATCGTCCCGGTGACGTAGCGTGGGTTCTGGCGTGGCCCGTAGTTGTTGAACATCCGCGTCACCACACCGGGCACGCCGAAGGCGTCGTGGTAGTTCATCGTCAGGAAGTCCGCGGCAACCTTCGAGGTGGCGTAGATCGACTTCGGGTTGATCGGCGAGCGCTCGTGGAGAATCAAACCGTCCTCGTCGAAATCGTGATGGTGCGCCACGTCTTCGTGCACGTTCCCGTATTCCTCCGATGTGCCTGCGGTGTCGAACTTCTCGAGCTCCAAACCGTTGTCGACGATCGACTGGAGGAGGTTCAGCGTCCCCATCGTGTTCGCCGTCATGGTCTCGTAAGGTCGGTGCCACGATTCGCCGACGTGGGCCTGCGCGCCGAGGTGGAAGACGTAAGGCTTGTCGGGCGCGTGCAGCAGGTCTCTGACGAGGTAGTCGATCGACGTCTTGTCCGTCAGATCCGCGAAATGAACCTTGATCCGCGCGCGCAGTGGGGCAATGTTGTTCAGCGCGCCGCTCGAGGTCGCGCGGACGAACGCATGCACATTCGCGTCGAGCTGCACCAGCGCTTCGGTGAGGTGCGACCCCATGAATCCGTCTGCGCCCGTGACGAGGCAGGTCCTACCGGTGAAGAAGTCGCCGAAGTCCCCCCGAAGATCAGCAACGGCGTCGTCCGTCCAGGTGGAGTCGTGTTGGTCTGCTTTCATGCAGCGGTGCCCGCCGACGAGCAGCCCAAGGGTAGCCCGGAGCGCGGCCGGAGCGCTGTTCGAAGCGGCGCCTTTACAGGTCTCTCATATGTGACGTTGAGCCTCGCCGCCGCAGTGGCGGGCGCCTTCCTCGCGCACAAGTTCGGCCGAAACCGCGAGACGGACGGCTTCATGGCCGCCTACGGCGTCTACCTCGTGCTCGTGCTCGGGGCCCAGGCCTTCCGGATGGTGGTCGTCCCCGATCTGACCCGAGCGGAGGCGGAAGGGCGGCTCGGCTCGGAGTTTCGAGCCTACGCACTCGCGTTTGTGGCCGTCGCCATCCCTGCGACGGTGCTCGCGGCCGTCTTCTCGCACTTCTGGGGTGAACTGTTCACCGGACGGCTTCCTGAGGAGTCGGCGGTGGTCGCCGCCGATGCGTTGCCGTGGCTCGTGCCCGCCGCGTTCGCCCAGTTGATCGCGGCGCTGGCCGCCAGCGCGCTTGCCGCGAAGGACAGCTACGTTCCGGCCGCTCTCGGTTTCGCGCTCGGCGGCGTGGGCGGCGTCGTGTTCTTCGTGCTGGCCGCGGACTCCCACGGCCTCGTCGCGCTCGCATGGGGGCTGGCGCTGAACGGCGCGATCGCGATCGGCCTGCCGATGATCGTGCTGCTCGTGCGCGGGAACAGACTGCGGCTGCATCGAGGGGTACCGCTCCGGCTCGGCCACCGGCTGTGGCGGCTCTTGTACGGCGCGGCGGTCCCGATTGCGTTGCAAGGTCTCTACGTGATCGCGCTCCGCTTCGCGGCCGGGACGGGCGAGGGCAGCGTCACGAGCCTGTCGTATGCGTACCTGCTCGCGGCGACGTTCGTGAGCGCGACGGCGTTTTCGCTGTCGCTCATCTCGGCGGCGCCGTTGACCCGCCGGGGTGTCGACGCCGAGAGCGCTGCGGATCACGTCGTGCACTCCGCGTGGGTCTCCCTCGCCTTCGTCGGCGCCGCCGCGGGCCTCGTCGCGCTCGTCGGGGGACGCGTGGTCACCGCCGTGCTCGGCGACGCATTCTCGGGTCACGTCGGGGACGAGCTCGGGCGCCTCGTCGTGTTCCTCTCCCCGTGGATGGTTGCGAACGCGGCGTTCCTGATCACGTATCCGCTGATGTTCGTGATGCATCGCACGCGGCTGCTGATCCCACTGGCGATCGGTGCGGTTGCCATCGACATCCCGATCTCGATTGCCGGCCGTGCGCTCTGGGGGCTTACGGGCGTGACGGTCGCGCTCGGCGTCTCGACGCTCGTCGTCGTGCTCGGGATGATGGCCGCGCTCGCGCCGCGGATGCTTGCTCTGACGGTCGTCGGGCTCGGGCGTCTCTCGATCCTCGTCGGGGCGGCCACCGCGCTCGCGTTCGGCGGGGCGTCGCTCGTGCTCGGCGCGGTGCCTGCCGCAGCGGCGGGCCTGGCGCTCTACGCCATCCTGCTCGTCGCGATGCGACAGCTCGGTCTGGCTCAGGCATGGCACTACGTGCGCGCCCTCCACTGACAGGTTCACCCCGTACAATCCTCTGAATGTCCGGGCCGGAGGCGAAAAACCCGGCGCCTGCAGGTATTTCCTCGCCGGAGGAGACTGACGTCGCCGCCCTGTTCGACCGGCTCCGCGAGGAGCTTCGGCGCGGTGCCGTCCACGAGGGCTCGCAGGGCGCTGAATTCGCCTCGACCCGGGCCCTCGCGGAGCGCTTCTGGCCGGTCACGGCGGAGCGTCCCGCCGGCGGTGGTCCCAAAGGAGTCGTCAAGCGTTTCCTGCGAAAGCTCATGCGCTGGTATGTCGAGCCGCTCGCCGCTGATCAGCGCGTCTTCAACGACTCTGTTCTCAAGCTCGTCGATGCCCTGTCAGAGAGGGCCGACGCCTCGGCGGCTGCGCGCGAGCAGTCGGAGCGACTCGTGCGTGAGTTGGAGGAACGACTCGCGCGACTCGAGCGGCGAGGCCCTGTCGACGGTGGGGCGCCCGCGCCTGTGACTGTTGCGACTCAGCCGGCGGCGGCTTCGGTTCCCGACTACTTCGCCTTCGAGAGCCGGATGCGCGGCAGTGTCGAATCCATTCGCGAGCGCCAACGGCGCTACGTCGAGGAGCTGCGGCAGAACGCACCGGTGCTGGACATCGGCTGTGGACGTGGTGAGCTGCTGGGACTCTTGCGGGAAGCCGGCGTGGAGGCACGCGGCATCGATGCTGACGCCGACATGGTCGCGTACGCACGCGGCGACGGGCTCGACGTCGAACAGGCTGACCTGGTCACGTACCTCGAAGCCGCAGCCGATGGTTCGCTCGGCGCGATCTTCATGGGCCAGGTCGTCGAGCACCTTCCCGCACCGACTCTCGTGCAGACACTGCGGCTCGCTGCCGCGAAGCTGCGACCGCGGGGCGTCCTCATCGCCGAGACGATCAATCCGCTCTCGCCGATTGCGCTGCGTAACTATTTCGCCGATCTGACGCACGCCCAGCCGCTCGTGCCGGAGACGCTCGAGCTCCTGGCCCGCCAGTCGGGGTTCGCGGAGACGGAAGTCCGCTTTCTCAACGAGCCGGCCGAGCGGCTGACCGAGCCGGACGATCCTGTGATCGCCGCCAATGTCCGGCGCCTGAACGACCTTCTTTTCGCGCCGCTCGACTATGCACTGGTCGCGCGAACGGCCGCGCATGCGTAGACACGCAGAAGCAGCGCACGCGACGCTGACACGTGACAACTCTCGCCCTAGGCTGTCGGTGGGCGGGAGTGGTGGGACCCGGTCAGTCGCGCGTGTACCTCTAGAAGGCCGCGGATGAGAGTCGCCGTCTGCGCGCCACAGGTTCCATTCGAGCGGGGCGGCGCCGAGATCTTCGCTGACGACCTGGTCGGCGAGCTCCGCGCCCGCGGGCACGAGACGGACCTCGTCACCGTTCCCTACAAGTGGTACCCGGGAGAGCGCGTGCTCTCCCAGGCCTTCCTCGGGCGGCTGCTCGACCTGAGCGAATCCGACGGACGCCCGATCGAGCCGCCGATCGCGACGAAGTTCCCTTCCTACGCGGTTCGGCACCCGAACAAGGTCGTGTGGCTGCTGCACCAATTCCGGCAGGCCTACGAGCTCGATCGCACCTCGCTCGGCCAGTTCGGCGAGAGTGC
>Ga0137371_10000988_pt1 | contig 22008 bp, 18 predicted proteins | sample SagtaG_7_FD_104919 | JGI IMG/M metagenome (GOLD analysis project Ga0137371, IMG submission 104919) | Vadose zone soil microbial communities from Sagehorn Ranch, Mendocino, California, USA - Sage1_R_40_16 metaG | ecosystem: Environmental > Terrestrial > Soil > Vadose zone | place: USA...
GAAAGTGGTCCGCAGCCAAACCATCTGCCTGGAAAGCTCCTCTCCGCTCTCGCCATCACTCGCAACAATGCCTGCTGAGAAGATCTTGACCCGTGCGGAGCGTGCGCATTGGCGTCTCTCCTGAAAGCCTCGCCTGGCGCGCAATGCCCGTCCAGCGGACGCTCCCCGACTGGTCGTCACGCTTCACGGGAGGCCCTCCACCTTTGCTTCCTCGTTTGGCTTTGATCTGCTTGCCACGGCCTAACCGGTTGCCACCGATGATGTTTCTGGCCTTGATGCCATCTGACCTGACCGCTTTTCTTGAACTGATGCAATTCAACGACCCCTACCTTCCTCGACCTTCGTGCTGATGCTGGGTCAATGGTAGCCCTGGCACACCCCTTTACTTGAGGTTATCTCGTTGCGCAACACGTGGGCGGCTGTGTTACAAGACCAACCGCACGAGCTGTCATTTATTACCAGCCAGCATAAATCACTTTTTCGTCGAAACTGCATCGACGAGTCAACTGTCTGGCAACTAGTCAGAAAGGGAGAAAGCGTGCATCCAATCATCCCCTTTAGCGACATTCAGATCAACAGCACCGCGTATCGCTTTGAGGGCAGGAACTACGGAGATATTGCTGCTTCGTTCTTCCTGGTCCACACCGAGCCCGGCAACGGTCCCTCGCTCCATACCCATCCCTACGAAGAAGTCTTTATCGTGCAGGAAGGCGAGGTCACCTTTGTCGTCGGAACAGAAACACTGAGAGTCAACAGCGGCAACGTCGTCATCGTGCCCCCTGAGACACCCCACAAGTTCACCAACTCGGGCACCACACCACTGCGTCAACTCAGCATCCACCCCACCAAAGAGATCATTACCACCTGGCTTGAAGAGTAACGTAGATTTTGCAAACACGTCCTGGTCAGGTCAGTCCTTCAAAGAAGGACTGATTTTGCCCTCTTTCAATGCTATGATAGCCAGTAGAGACTCGCACAGAATCATAACCAGAATGCATACAGAACAGGAGACGAATGAACCATGATTAACCTGGATATTGCGCACCAGCGGCTTCACAACCAGCACATCACCCGCCGAACGCTTGAAACACCTCAAGCTCTCGTGGAGTGGCTAGGCGCGGTCCAGGCTCAAGATTTCGCGGCTGCAAAATGGGCGCTCGGGCTGCGTTTGCAAGGCATGACAGACGACGACATTGAGCAAGCATTTACCGATGGAGCAATTCTTCGCACGCACGTCATGCGCCCCACCTGGCATTTTGTCTCACCTGCCGATATTCGCTGGCTCCTCGCCTTCACAGCTCCACGTGTCCATCAAGCCCTTGCATACTATAATCGTAAGCTTGAATTGGATGAGGTTGTGTTCAGATGCACTAATGCTGTGCTGGCAAACGCATTACAAGGCGGGAAGCAGCTTACCCGTGACGAACTCGTGTTTGCGCTTCAGCAAGCTGGCATTGTCACAGAGGGTGAGCAGCGCGTTACCCATATCATGATGCGGGCGGAATTGGACAGCATTATCTGCAGCGGTGCGAGACGGGGCAAGCAATTCACCTATGCCCTGCTTGCTGAGCGAGCGCCACAAGCCAGGACGTTAGATCGTGATGAAGCGCTGGCTGAACTCACCATGCGTTACTTTACGAGCCACGGCCCTGCGACTATACAAGATTTTGTATGGTGGTCAGGACTGACAGTAGCCGAGGCGAGAGCGGGTCTCGCAATGGTGACATCCCATCTGCTGCATGAGACGATAGGCGGTCAGATATACTGGTTCTCACCACCTACGCCACCCGCGCAGGACCTCTCTCAGGCGGCCCACCTGTTGCCAAATTTTGACGAATACACCGTTGGCTATACAGACCGCAGCGCTGTGTTTGACGCCTTGCACACGAACAAGCTAGACCCGCGCGGTGGTTTACTTACGAACACGATGGTGCTAGATGGTCAGGTCATAGGCACCTGGAAGCGCGCTTTCAAGAAAAACACTGTTGTCATCGAAGCAAACCCCTTCGTTCCCTTGAGCAACACTGAGACTCGCGCCTTTGTCGCCTCGGCAAAACGCTATGGCGAGTTTCTTCATATGCCCGTGTATTCCCCCTGGCAGGCGGAATAGCAGGAAACGAAGCCATCAAGTGTCACAAACAGCGCTGCAATGACCTTTCTCATGCTGTTTGAACGGCTGTTCTTCTGCGCTCAGCCATTCCCTCCTGAATCGCCCCCAGGGGAAACTCAATGGGATTCAGGTAATTCTGCTTATTCTGGTTGACGGTGACCCAATCATTTTGCAGAATGCCTCCCGTATCCGCTGAGTCGGGATTCAAGGCCCAATATGCCCAGTTGATTCCTCTCACCCCAGGGCCCAGATAGGAGATGATGCTCCTAAACCACAGCTGATCTTTCGTACTGGCAAGCTGGGTGCCGAATTCTCCTAACCAGAGGGGAGCGAGGCCTTTTTTGACGATAAAGCCCCAGTGGGTATCCCAGATGCGGGGCAGGTTGTTGGGGTAATCCGGCGCGCTAAAGTAGGAGAGATTATAGACTTCGGGCGGATAGTCATGGGGAGAATACACCACCTGATGGGGAACGCTCAGTTCGACCGGCGCGTCGGCCACCCCTTCCAGGTTGCCTCCCCACCAGTAGCAATCCCCTTTATAGCACTCCACGCCCTCCACAAAAATCAGCCAGTGGGGATTGATCGCCAGAATTTCATTTCCCAGCTTCTGGGCCTCCATCTGCCAGTCCACTGACGGGTTGCCACAGCCCCAGCAGGCCGGCCCATGTGGTTCGTTATCCAAATCCGCCCCAATGATCGTTGGGTTGCCAAGGTAATGGCGGGCTAACATCCGCCAATCAGACTCAAAACACGAGACGGAACAGTCGGAGGCAGACCAGAGCTGGACTTGCGAACCGGCATCCACTCCGTGGTGGTCCAGCACGATGCGCAAGCCGAGTTGACCGGCAGCAGCCACGATCTTATCGAGAATCTGCAACCCATTGCGTCCCTGCAAGTCCTGGTTCATGCCATTGTTAAAAGCAATGCCATTGGGAACACTGCTGGCAAAAAAGAGCTGGTCAGAGAATGGCAGGCGAACGGTATTATAGCCCTGAGTTTTGACTTGCCGCAGCAGATCATGATAATCGCGCTGTCCCAGGCCGTGAACCACATAGGTGGACGATTCAAAGCCAAACCAGTTGATGCCCGCAATGCGTACTGGCTGCTTGGCCTCATCGACAATCTGGATGCCGTTGGTGTGCCAGTAGCCCGTGCCGACGGGCGGTGATGGCGTAGGGGTCGTAGAAGAGGTGGATACGCCGGTAGCACTTGCATTGGGCCTGCCAACTCCGCTCACAGGGCTCCCAGGCAGTTGTGTCCGGGCATACATGAGCAGATAGCCACCGGAGCCGCTGATGCCGGCAACGACGAGTAAGACCATGGTGAACCAGACCCGGCGCTTCAACACCCGAGGGGGAGCGGTGTGTTCCGATTTGGTGGTGATGAAGGGCAGCGTGGAGGTTTCCCACCATGAGCCGGTGGAGCCTGGGAGCGGCTGGAAGGGGCGCGCGCTGTCAGCCGTCGCTCCCGCTTCGCTCCCCCTTGCGCCAGCAGGTAGCCCGATCAGTTGGCCCTCTTGTTGGCCAGGAAGCGAGGGCAGGGAGAGTCCACATCTGCGGCAAAACTGCTGGCCTCTGCTGGTCGCTTCTCCACATCGTGGGCAGCGCCGGTCAGGCGTCACTTGAGGGAGTACTACAGCTGTGGGTTGATCAAACAGGTTATCTGGGGATTTCTGACCACATCGAAGACAGATGCCAGTCGCCTGGTCTACAGGCCCCTGACACAAGGTGCACTGATCCATTGAGGATGTTCTCGCAAGCTAGTCATTCATTTTAAAAAAATGAAGAGATGTATAGTTTTTTGAAAAAACAATAAGATGTATAGTTTTCAAATACGCCGATGGAACGCGCAGCGCTGTTACGCAACAAGGCCACACGGCAGATTTACACATATTCTAGACAAACCGTAACCGATACCGTAAGTGATTACGTGATCGTTTTTGGTATCGGTTACGCTCAGTATAGAGGCAAAGGTAGAGATTGTCAAGCAGTATTTTGAAGGGACTGGACGCAGCTGATGCGCTATAATTATTGAAGAGTAAAGTGAACTCGATCCGGTGAGTACAAACAGATGAGTGAGCTTCTGGTATTGAAGAGATGCGCCTGGGCCTTAACCAGTCAACAATACCTCGATTACCATGATCAAGAATGGGGTGTGCCGGTTCATGATGATCGCAAACTTTTAGAAATGTTGCTCCTTGAGGGGGTGCAGGCAGGCTTGAGCTGGTCGTTGATCCTGAAAAAGCGCGCTGGCTATCTCCAGGCGTTTGATGGCTTTGACGCGCACAAAATGGCATCTTATACTGACCGCAAAGTGCAGGAGTTACTGGCGAATCCTGAGATCGTGAGAAACAGACTGAAGATCCAGGCGGCCATTCAGAATGCAAGCGCATTTTTAGCGCTTCAGTCCCAATATGGCAGTTTCGATGCCTTTCTCTGGCAATTTGTCGATGAACAACCCCGTCAGAACGCCTGGCAAACCTTGCAGGATGTTCCTGCAAGTACCAGGGAATCAGACGCGATGAGCAAGGAGCTGAAGCGTCACGGTTTCACCTTTGTCGGAACGACCATTTGCTATGCCTTCATGCAGGCGGTAGGGATGGTCAATGATCACATCGTGGAGTGTTTCCGTTGGCAAGAGGTACAACTCCTTGCTCGATAATCAACAGCGCCTGAAAGAAACAGAATATGGCTCGTATCGTCGTGACCACCTTATTTTTTACCTAGCGCCACACGCCGACTATAACAGCTATGAGCACGAGCTTCACGAGCCAGTCACCGGCATGGATGGCAGCCATCTTCAATGGTACTTTTTCCCATATGATGGAACCCACCCATTGCATAGCGGAAAGCCCGATCCACAGCAAGACGCCAACCCTAACCGCACCCATCCAGTCGACGTCCCCGATAAGCCCGATAAAGTACGCGAGCACCAGGGCGAGGACGAGACTCTGCGCAATCACAACGAGCATCTTCCATGGCTGCCGTTTCTGCATAGCCTCGGCAAAGGCGGCGCTAGCCTTCGCTAGCTCCTTGCCGAACACTATGTACCACACCGAGCTTACCACAAACGCCGCAACAGCCGCCACGACGACGGCCAAAAAGTTGATTCCAAGCATACATTAGCCTTTCTTTTTTTGATCGATCTTGTCGATATATTCGGTCTGCGTTCTTCCGCACCTTTTGAGCGAGAGCAGCGTCAAGCTCAAATGACCCATCTTTTTGAGCACTCCATAGAGTGCTGGCTGATCCTTGAGGGTGCCAGAAAGCAGAGACCCGTCTGCCTCATGCACGATCTGCAATCCCTCCAGATAGTCTTGCCACGACGGGTCCAGGTGTTCTTTGATGTGGATACAATAGTGCATTTATGGCCTCCCTTCATGTTGGCGCGCTGTACTCTGCTGTCTCTACTTGAGAAGAGTATAACCAGGAGGCGGGGAGATTGACATCGCCTGGATTCATGATTGGACGGGTGATTGTCTTCCCACCGTTGGGGAGTTCTTTGGGTGCGTGGGCGGTTGTTGGATTCCCCAACATCACGGCGAAGGCGCTTTCGCAGATCGGGTTAAAGGAGGTGGAAACGCGCCGTCACCGCGATGGCTTCAGCGCGCCGGCTCACGCCCAGCTTGCGATAGATACTGCTTACCTGGGTCTTTATCGTATTGGGGGAGACGATCAGAGCCTCGGCCATCTCAGCATACGTCCGTCCGGCGACCAGCAGACGCAGCACTCGTTGTTCTTGCAGACTCAATGGTTCAGCAGGTTGCCTCTGTACTTCGGCTGCTGTGGGCTCAGGCTGGATCTCTTGCGTACTGGCGCGGGATGCGCTAGCTTCCAGAGCACTAGACTGCTCGAAGGCCGCCAGCAATCGCGAAATAGAGGACCTGGAAATGGAAACCGCAGCAGTAGAGGGGTCATCATCCTGGGGCGCTTCCTCCCCCTCAAGTGGACAGGCTGCCTCAGACCCGGCGGCCTGCAGGAGTATCAAGAGCACCTGCTTCATCATGGGTTCACCCACGTCAAGATACAAACGGGCGTAGTCTTCTGGCCCGGTCATTGCGAGCAGACGAGCCGCGACGCGCACCGCTTGCTCGCTCTTCCCGCTCTGGTACAGGGCCACGACATACAGCGCCATCCACTCGATCTCTGTCTGGATGTCTGCGGGCCGGTCAAAGTATTGGCTGAAGCTTGAGAGCGTCTCGGCCGCCTGGGCGTACTGCTGCTGTGCCAGAGAGACCCGCACGAGCATCAGCAGCTCCCATCTACGCAAGGGGTTCCATGTATCTGGGGAGAACGTGGTCTGGGCTGCCCACTCTGACGCCTGGGCCAGGTTCGCCTCCGCCAGCCACAATTGCACGCGAAGAGTGCTCACCCAGGGAGCATGGTTGGCATACCCCTCCTGCTCAATCAGTGCTTCGAGCTTGTGCAGGGCCTGTTGTGCGGTGGAGAGATCCCCTCTTGCAAGCCCGAGCCGTGCTGAAAAGATCTCCCCCATGACCAGTAATTCCACCTGTTGCCAGTCCTGCGCGCTGCGCAGCAAACGGTGGAGCCAATCAGATGCCTCTTCCAGCCTATTGCGGGCGTAAGAGACGATGAGTTGGGAATAATACAGATATCCTTCCCACGGGGTGTGTACACCGCTCTGTTCGACCAGAGCGAGTGCTGACAGCGCTTCCTGCTGCGCCAGGCGCAACTGTGCGGCTTGTGTATAGGCACGAGCCAGCCAGGTCATGACACGGATCGTCACCAGGTGGTCTCCTGCCTCCATCATCAACTGCTTCGCTGAACGCAGCCTGGATACCAGGGAAGCTCCCTCACCCAGGAGCATCACGGCCAGCCAGAAGGTGAGAGAGAGCGGGATCATGTTCCAGCTCACCTCCTCATCCTGGGGCAGCTCTTCTGTCTCTTGAGAGAGAAGACGTAGACGCTCGGTATCGCCTCGCTTGAGGATCGCTCTCGCCTCGATCAAGGCATGCAGCAGGTGCAGACGCCGGCCGATCAACGTCACCTCTGCGTCAGAGAGCGAGAGTTCCTTCTTTCTGCGTAGGATTCCTTCCATGCGCGCGAAGGTGAGCTCCATCTGGGCGGCCATGCTGACATAGAGCGTTTCGTTGCTCAGATTGACGGAGTTGACGAAGCGAAGAGCAGCACCCAGAGCGAGGCGTATATGCGCACACAGGACAGTATCTGGGAGGGAGAACACCCAGGTGTAGACGGTTCTTACTTCCCCACGCAGCCAGAACGGACTCGCCGCCTGCTCTATCAAGGAGGCGGCAAGGAGGTAGTCAGGCGCGGCCAGCGCGTGCGCAATGGCCTCCTGCAGCTCGCCCGCCGTCTCATAAAAGCTGGCCGCCCGGATGTGCAAGAGTGGTACCAGTTGGGGCTGAGAAGCGTGCAAACGAGTGAGCAGCACCTCTCGAAAGAGATCATGAAAGCGATACCACTGCCGCTGCTCATCCAAAGGCACGACAAAGAGATTGGCCCGCTCCAAAGCCTCTAACATCTGCTGGCTGGCAGACCCGTCTGCTGCTGCGGTGACAGCCTGGCATAAAGCAGCATTCATGCGGGTTAAGATCGATGTCTGGAGGAGAAAGTTCTGGAGAGGGAGCGGCAACTGCGCGAGGATTTCCTGCTGCACGTAATCCAACAGATACCGGTGGCTGCCTGCAAAGTCCGAAATCCAGGCAGAAATATCCTCGCACTTGCGCAGGGAGAGTGCAGCCAGTTGCAGACCCGCGATCCAGCCCTCGGTGCGCGTCTGGAGGGTTACCACCTCTTCTTCCGAGAGGGGCAGACCCATCCCCTCCAGGAGAAAGCTGGCCGTTTCTTCTCTGAGAAAACGCAGATCATTGTCGCGGATCTCGATCAGTTGCGAGCGTACGCGCAACCGGGAGAGGGGAAGCTCGGGATCAGTGCGCGTGGCAAGCACCAGGTGCAGGGTGTCTGGCAGATGATCGAGCAAGAAAAGCATGGCTTCGTGAATGGTCTGATCCTCGATCACATGGTAGTCATCCAGGATGAGGATGATATCTCTCCCAACCTGCCCGATCTCATTGAGCAGGTTCGTCAGGATGGTCGAGAGAGGAGGAGACTGGGGCGAGTGCAGTATGGCTAAAGTCCCCTGCCCAATCCTGGGCTCGCAGGTACGCAGTGCTGCAATGACCGAGGCCCAAAAGCGGATTGGATTATTGTCCAACGCGTCCAGGGAGAGCCAGGCGAGAACAGGTTCGGGTCCTGCTGCTCTGTTCCTGACTATTCGCTGCGAAGAGGCTCCAGCCGCCCATGCTGAGAGCAGCGTGGTCTTGCCACTTCCGGCAGAGGCAGAAACGAGCGTCAGTTGATGAGAGAGCACCATATCCAGTTCTGTGAACAAGCGAGAGCGCTCTACAAGCGAGAGCGGCAGACGTGGGCGAGAGAGTTTGCTAGAGAGCAGCGCCACCCCCTGCTCAGCCCAGGGCTTCGCGGTTGGCCGGACCTCTTCTCGCTCAGTTTCTTCTCGGCGGGCAGAGGAAGCCCTTGTCTCTTGCAGCGTCTGCGGGGGTGCAAGAGGAGAGAGTTCGCTGCCCAGCCCCTTCGCCACCTGCTCTAAGCGTGCGAACTTTACACTGGCCGAGCTTCCTAGATAGCGCTTATGGGTCTGTCGATTCTGCGTGCGATAGGCGTACCAATAGCCGGTCCCACGTGAGCGGGCTTCTTTGAGCACCGAGAGCCGCCCTGCTTGCCCCTGAAAAGTAAAAGCGGTGTGCTGGGCCAACCAGCGGGAGAATGCTGGTTCGTCTCCTCGACGGAAACACTGCTCCACTTGCCCGGGGCTATGGAGTTCATAATGCTGGTGTTCTTCAGACCAGATGAGGGCATGCTGTGATGGTTTAGGCATAACGTCCTTCCCGTGCCGTTAGGGCTGTCCTCCCCAATCCCCCAACACTCATGAGTATAGCACACAAAAGTGAGACCAAGAACATTTCCGATTTTGCTGGTTTGTTTTGGAAGAGGAGTGTGTCGGTATTTGCAAATTGCAAGCAACATCTTTACACAAAGATAGGAGAATATCTTGAGAAAAATCATTGTCACCATGCGGGTAACCCTTGATGGCTTCATTGCAGGGCCAAATGGAGAAATGGATTGGATGGAGGAGTTCTTCGATGAAGCACTGGCCAACTATGAGTCCGAGCTGCAAAAGACGGTGGACACGACGTTGTTTGGACGGGTGACATATCAAGGCTTTGAAAGCTACTGGCCAAAGGTCGCTCTCGATCCCGCATCCCCAAAGGGCCTGGTTGAATACGCTAATCAATTGAATGCTATGCGCAAAATTGTGTTTTCCAAAACACTCTCTCGTGTTGAGTGGAGCAATTCAACACTAGTAAAAGAGATCGTTCCAGAAGAAATTACAAAAATGAAACACGAGCCTGGGCGCGACATGGTGATCTACGGCAGCGCCAGCATTGTGCGAACGCTCACCAATCTTGGCTTGATTGATAAATATCAGTTGTTAGTCTATCCGCTTGTTTTAGGGAGCGGAAAGCCTCTCTTTCAAGACATCTTGCACCAGGTGAAACTTTCGCTTGTAAGCACCAAGACGCATCCTTCAGGGGTCGTGGTCCTCTCTTACCAGCCGGTAGGTGACCCTGGGCCACGCTTTCCAGGACGCTGACTCCTGGGAGTAAAACTTTGCGGTCAATGAGATGGCTCCCAGATATAGCAGCCGTATCCCTGGCTGATTCAAATTTCGAAACATCTTCCGTGGATGAAAAGACGACGGTGTTGACCACGACCTGAGAACACAGGTGCGGTAGCCGACCTACCCCATCTGTGGGATCACGCCCAGCTGGTGCAGGAGACGCAACTGGTTGACCAGGAACCCAACTCCTCGCCTCCCTTCTCAACCAGCAGGAATCTCCCACCTGCTTGCTCCTTCAGCTCTCCTGCGGTGGCGTCATTTGGCCTCGATGTGGTACTTGGCCATAAGAGCCAGCATTTTCTCGACATTTGGTGGCTCCGGTGGCGGAAGCGTGAGTTCCTTGGCTGGTTCGCCCATCTCCTCGAAGAAGGACTCTACGCCAGTGGGGGTAGTGATCTGAAGCACCCTGGCAGGCTGATCCCCCTCCACTTGAAACCCGTGAACGATCCCTCGTGGCTGGTAGACAAACGAACCAGGGGTCGCGGTGAACGTCTGATCCCCGCAAGTCACCGTGAGAGTCCCCTCCAGAATGTAGAAGGCCTCATCCTCCCTGTGATGAATGTGGGGTGGTGGTGCAAACCCTGCTGGTAAGACGAACTCGAGAAGTCCAAAGCCGTTGGCGGTGTTTTCCCCTTCTGCCTTGAACGTTATCAGGGTTCCCAAGAACCAGACTGACTTGCCTTCCTCTCGGGAGAGGAAATAGGGCTCATTGCCTTGTGACATAGGTTTCACTCCTTTCTCTGTCAAAACGTAGGGCAAGCGTATCTTACCCATCTGAACGAGACTCTGCTTTCGACTCTCAGGCCACTACAGCAAGCTCCACTGTTTGTAGAGCCGCTGCGTAGCCTGGCTCACGGAACTGATACACGCCATGGGTGTCATAGCGCGAAGCGCTAGCGTATTGCTTCACTGGTTACCGCAGCCGGTGCGGCCACGATCTCGAAAACGATGAGCGCTCGCAACCAGTCCGACACGCCAAAATGCTCCACAACCTTGCCTTCTTCGACCTGGTCAAGTGAGATATTCATGATCTCAATCGCTTTGCCTGTGGGTGCTACTCCCATGAATGCTCCCAGGTGTGTGCCGCGGAGCGTGGTGCGGGTCGTCACCCATGTTCCCTCGACGGTCTGCTGCTCGATGATGGAAGACGCGTCAGGGAACGAGGTGAAGAGCAGGGGAAAGACCTGCCGGGTCTGCCAGTAGCCAGGATGGTCATCCAGCAGCGTCAGATTCCTTTGATTGATCGCCTCGTGCGCCAGCCTGGCGATGGCTTTGCGTTCTTCAGGAAGCATGGCTTCTTCTCCGATCTCGGCTGTAGGTCATAAGAAACTTTCTCATGCCTGCGGTGGATCACCGTTCGCTACCAGTGTACCTGCTCGTGCTCGATTGCACCATGAAGAGGACCCACAGTTTCCCCACAGTTTGCTCGTCTTTCTCCTGTGGTATGATGGTGTCACGGTATGTTTCGCTCATAACGGCAGATCACGAAGAGGGCAGAGGAGATGGAACCGACCACCTTTGGGGCGCTGCTCAAGCGCTATCGCATGGCAGCGGGGTTGACACAGGAGGCGCTGGCTGAACGTGCCAGCCTCAGTACTCGCGCAGTCAGCGACCTGGAACGAGGCCTCAGTCGTGCGCCCCGCTATGACACACTCGACCTGCTGGCGAGGGCCATGAACCTGGAGGCTGAGCCGCAGGCCGCGCTGTTCGCAGCCGCACGCCCCCCTCTCCCAGGAGACGACATGAAAGCCGCTCCCCTGCAGGTGCTTCCTTTCCCGCCCACTGCTCTGCTCGGGCGGGAGCAGGAGGTCACCCAGGCACTTGACCTTTTACAAGCACGGGGTGTGCGTCTGCTCACTCTGACCGGGCCCGGCGGGGTTGGCAAGACCAGGCTCGCGCTCGAGCTTGCCCATACCCTCCGTGCTGGTTTTGCCGATGGCCTCGCCTGGATTGACCTGACAGCTCTGCATGATCCTTCGCTTGTGCCACAGACCGTGGCACAAGTGCTGGGACTACGTGAACAGGCTGATCGCCCTTTCTCCCAGCAGGTGCGCGCTTTCCTCCAGGACAAACAGTGCTTGCTGCTCCTCGATAATTTTGAGCAGGTCCTCTCCGCAGCAGACTTCGTGGCCGACCTGCTGGTGAACTGTCCACGCTTGCAGGTGCTGGTCACGAGCCGGGCACCATTGCACCTGCGTGCGGAACAGCAACTGGTGTTGACCCCATTAACACAAGCCGCCGCTGTGACCCTCTTTCGCGAGCGAGCGCAGAGGGTGCAGCCCAATCTAGATGCCACCGAGTCCTCTGTGGCGGCCATTTGCGAACAGGTGGACCGGCTGCCACTGGCCATCGAACTGGCGGCAGCACACCTCAGGGTGCTTTCCCTCCCCGTGTTGCTCGAGCGTCTCTCGGACCGGCTCCGCTTCCTGCGTGGGGGCGCCCGGGATCTGCCGGAGCGCCAGCGAACCATGCAGCAAGCGATTGCCTGGAGCTACCACCTCCTTCCTGCCACACAACAGCGCTGGTTCCGTGCGCTGAGCATCTTCATGGGAGGATACACGCTGGCAGCAGCAGAGTCCATCTGTTGGGGAGAGGAACCCATCACTTCCGATGAGGGTCTCTCGACCATCGCGGCGCTTGTCGATGCCAGTCTGGTCCAGGTGGAGACCACGGGAGATGGCCTCCCGCGCTATCGTCTGCTCGAAGTGATTCGCGAGTATGCGGCCGAACAACTGCGGGCAGCAGGGGAGGAGGAAGACGCGAAGCTTCGCCATGCGGAGTATTACGCGGCTCTGGCCGAGGAAGCGGAGCGCATGGGATCAGGCCAGGGGAGCCGTGAGGCACACCTCGAACGGGAATCTGCCAATGGACGTGCAGCACTCGACTTTGCCTATGCGCGTGGCGAGGCGACACTGGGCCTGCGGCTGGCCACGTGGTTTGGATCGTTGTGGATCAGACGAGGCCAGATGAGCGAGGGAACCCTGTGGCTGGAAAGGATGCTGGCGCTGGACGAAGCGAGCGTCACGCAGGCGGCCTCGCCCGCTTTACGCAGCAGAGCGCTCTATTACGCAACGAGTCTCACGATGCACCTGGGCAGGAGAGACCGCGCCCTCGCCTTAGCTGAAGAGGCACTGGCGCTGGGCGAGCGGACGAAAGACCAGACCGACATCAGCAACGCGCTGGCTCTGCTCGGTTCCATCGTGCTGGCCACAGGTTCGGAAGACGAGGCCGCCGCCTATTTCACTGAGAGTTACGCAGCGGCCAAACGTGCAAAGGATGCAGGAGATCCCCATCAGATCTCACTTGCCCTGCTCAATCTCGGTGAGTTGGCACGCAAGCGCGGGGATGTCGCGCGTGCCACCGAGTTCTTAGAAGAAGCCCTCGCCAATGTGCGAGCCATCGACATGACCTGGGGCATTGCCAACATCCTCACCCTGCTGGGGCATGTGGCCCGCCAACAGCAGGACTACGAGCGTGCAAAGGTCCGCTACCGGGAAAGCCTGGCGCTCTACCACAGGCTGGGCAACGCTACCTATATGGCCTGGTGTCTGGAAGGCATCGCGGCTGTAGCGTGTGCGGAAGGGGGCTACGAGCGTGCAACCAGGCTGTGTGCTGCCGCTGCCGCGCTGCGTGTCGCGGCACAGACCCCACTTCCCCCGGCAGAACAGGAAGACGTTGATAAGGTGGTCATGACCGCGCGTGCTGGACTGGATGAGAGGACCTTCACAGAGGAGTGGAGGATCGGATCAACCATGACGCAAGACGAGGCCATCTCCTCCGCCCTGATGGGACCTCTGGCTTGAGCGGCTCACAAGGGAGAGCAACACGCTCTCTCCATGACAGGGGGAGTCAGCTCATGCGTGCTGAACAACTAACTGTTCTATCAACATGTCAATCCCTACGGACGCTTCACGTTGGATCTAACCCAGCGTCTTTGTTAGTTGACAAATAAAACGGGACATGACTCACTGGAGACGACGATGCTTTACATTCAAGGAACGAAGCAAGACCTGCAACACGATGTGGAGAGAATCGCATGGACATGAAAACAGCCGCTCTTCGACCACTCGTCTGTCCCGTGCTCATTGGCCGCGCGTCGTATCTTGAAGCCCTGGTTCGCCTCATGGAGCAAGCCTGTGGTGGCTCCGGACAAACGGTGCTGATTGCCGGCGAGGCCGGCATTGGCAAATCACGACTCATCACAGAAGCAACCACGCGGATGACGACGTCCCAGGCACAAGCCCTACGCCCGGCTGTGCTCATCCTCCAGGGTCGCTGCTTTGAACCCGATACGGCTCTTCCGTACGCTCCCCTGTTGGATGCGCTGCGCAGCTTCCTGGCCTCGCGCTCCCCAGACGAGATCACCCATGCGTTCGGTCCGACCATCCCAGAACTCGTCAAACTGCTTCCCGAACTCGCCACGCTTGTGCCCGCTCTCACGCTCAACCCCGTGCTTGAAGCGGAACAAGAGAAACGCCGCCTCTTCCAGGCCCTCACGCTCTTCTTTACTCACCTGCAAGCTGTTGGGCCCCTGCTCCTCGTTATTGAAGACGTGCACTGGAGCGATGAGGCCAGCCTGGAGTTCCTGCTGTACCTGGCACGCCGCATCGCCTCTCATCCGATCCTGCTGCTGCTCACCTACCGCAGTGAGCAGGTGCACGCTGGGCTCGCCCGTTTCCTGGTCGGGGTGGATCGCGAACGACTCGCCACCGAGTTGACGCTCTCCCGTCTGAACAGCAGCGAGGTGGCAGCGATGATCCGCACCATCTTCGCGCTTCCACGCCCGGTGCCTGTGCATGTGCTGGAGATGATCGTGCCGTTGACGGAGGGCAATCCCTTCTTCCTTGAGGAGATGCTGAAAGCCCTCCTCACCGCGGGCGAGATCGAGGCTCTGGATGGGACGTTGGAGCTCAAACCACCGAGGGACGCGGCTTCGGGTCGTGCGCATCTTCCACGCAGCGTGCAACTGGCAGTGCAGCAGCGTTTGGATCACCTGAGTCCAGATGCCAGGCACCTGCTGGAGCTGGCGGCGGTCGCTGGGCGGCGCTTTGACTTCGGGCTGTTGCAAGCCTTGACCCAACGGAATGAGACCGAGCTTGTGCATCTCGTCAAGCAACTGATCCTGGTGCAACTGGTGGTGGAAGAGTCACAGGACGTGTTCACCTTTCGCCACGCCTTGACCCAGCAGGCCGTGTACGCTGACCTGCTGGCACGTGAGCGCAAAGCCTTGCATCGCTTGATTGCCCAGACCATGGAGCACCTCTATGCGGACGCACCAGAGGGACACCTGGGCGACCTGGCCTATCATTTTTCTGCGGCTGGAGCGTGGGCCAACGTGCTTAACTATGCACAGCGTGCGGGAGAGCAGGCACAAAGCCTGTACGCGCCGCGAGCCGCCATCGAGCATTTTACGCATGCCCTGCAAGCAGCGCGTCACCTCGCTCTTGTCCCATCACCCACCCTGTATCGCGCACGTGGACAGATGTATGAAACGCTCGGGGAATTTGAGCAGGCGAGAGCCGATTACGAGCAGGCATTGGATGCCGGAGGCCTAGCCCATGATCGCATGGCGCAATGGCAGAGCCTCTTTGACCTTGGGTTTCTCTGGACCGGACGTGATTACGTCCGAGCAGGTGACTATCTTCAGCGTGCGCTGGAACTCGCACGCTCCATGGGTAACCCATCCACCCTTGCCCACAGTCTCAATCGGCTGGGCAATTGGCACACCAATGTCGAGGAGCCCCTGGAAGGGCAGCGCTACCACCAGGAGGCCCTGACCATTTTTCAAGGGTTGAACGATCAGCGTGGCCTGGCCGAGACGTTGCACCTGCTGGGCGTCACAAACAGTATCGGCGGCGATATACTGGCAGGCGCGAGGTATTACGAGCAAGCCACCGCGCTCTGGCGTGCACTCGAGGATCGCCAGGGATTGCTCTCCAGCCTGGTATTCTTCGCGGGACGTGGCAACGGTCATTTCACCACGACGATGGTTTGCCTCACCACAAGTGGAGCTGAGTGCATCCGCGATGGGGAGGAAGCTATTGCCCTTGGACGCCAATTGCGCGTGCGCTCGGACGAAGCCTTTGCCCTCCTCTTTTTAGGGCTTTGTCTGGCCTGGTGGGGCGAGTACGGGCGTGCCTTATCCAGCGCGGAAACAGGGCTGAATATCGCGATAGAGATCGAGCACGGTCCCTGGATGGCTACCGGCTACCTGCTCCTGGGTATCCTCTCTCTTGAGCTGCTGGTGCTGCCAACCGCCCAGCAGCACCTGGAGCGTGCCCTTACCCTGGCAAAGGCATGCGGTTCGCTGTTCTTGCTCCGTGGTGCCACGGCGTTCCTTGCTTCGGCGTGCATTGCACAGGGCGATTGTGCACGCGCGAAAGTGGTACTCGACGAGGTGTTTGGCCCGCAGACACCTTGCCAGACGATGGCACAGAGGCTCGTCTGGTGCGCGCGTGCAGAGCTGGAGTTGGCCCAGACCCATCCTGATAAGGCTCTGGCGATCATCGATCGCTTGATTTCGACTGCCGCCCATGTTGAGGATGGTGAAGTGATTCCGCGTTTGTGGCACCTACGCGGTGAAGCCCTGGTCGCACGAGGCCGCATGGAGGAAGCCCAGGCGATGCTGTGCAGCGCACGAGACGCAGCGCAACGGCAGGGCGCACGTCCATTACTCTGGCGCATCTGTGTCACACTGGGCAAATTCTATCGTACTCAGGCCTCCCGCGAATGGGCAGAAGAGGCTTTTGCGCTGGCACGCACAACGCTCGAGGAACTGGCAAGCACTGTAGCGGATCACGATCTACGCGATAATTTCTTGCGCCATGCCTTCGCGCAACTTCCACCTCTCTGGCAGCCCTCGCCGCGCCATGCTGTCAGGCAAGCATTTGGGGGGTTAACCGAGCGCGAACGTGAAGTGGCGGTGCTGATTGCGCAGGGAAAGTCGAGTCGCGCCATCGCAGATGAGCTGATTGTGAGCGAACGAACCATTGAGAAGCACGTCGAAAGGATCATGTCCAGGTTGGGCTTTACCTCGCGCGTGCAGATTGCGGCATGGGTTGTCGAAAAGGGCCTGCTGCACCGCTCTCTCTAAGACTCCTGTACGTACTGCTCCCACAAAAAATACGTACTCCCTCGGCTCAAGCTGTCGTACTTTCCCCGCTGTTAAACCAATCTAGATCAATTACACTTTCAACAGTGATTGTGGTGTGTATGCTGGTAGTTGGAACCAGTACCCAATCCACAAACGCGTGATCGCAGTCCGACACACAGAAAGGAAGTGAAGAGACATGGCACTCGCATTTTTATTCGAGATTCCGGGCTACACGGAAGTGCAACAAGACCAGATCATAGAGCATCTACAGCGCGGCGGCAAAACAGCTGAGGGGCGAATCTTTCACCTTGATGGTCCGATGGAGGGCGGTTGGCGCATCCTCGACGTGTGGGAGTCGCAGGAAGCACTCAACAAGTTCTTTCAAGAGGCACTGGGGCCGGCGTTGCAAGAGTTAGGGTTTGTACTTGCGCAACCGCTGCAGGTCTGGTCTGTCCACAACATGCTCATTGGACCAGAGCATCACCTGTAGCCTGTAATCGAAGGGGTCTGGCCTGTCCGCACCGTTCTGAGGCCCTCAAGTTCGTGCCCAAGTCCGAGCCTGCGATGGGACAGGCTCGTTCGTGACTTGGTGGCATGCTGAGGCCCTGTTCTTTGTGTTTCAAGCACAGGGAGGAGATGATCGATGACAAACGAATCCAGCCATTCCACGAGTGGAAGCGCCGCGCCGTTGCTGCAGCTCTTTCAGATGGTCGGGGGTTACTGGCTTGCTCAGGTCGTGCACGTCGTGGCGAAACTGGGTATTGCTGATCACCTCGCCGGAGGGCCGAAACCGGCCGAGATGCTCGCAAGGGCGACCGCCACCGACCCTGCTGGGTGAAACCCTGCGCAGTGATGTGCCCGGCTCCGCTCGCGACTACGCCATAGCCATCGTTGCCCCAGGACATTGGCGGCCTTTTTGGCTACTCTGCTATTCCGACTTTCTGTTCCAACCATGGGCAAGCTCCATCTCCACACACCAGCAGCTCTGGCAATGGTCCTGTTGAGAGGATGATGTGACTCTGCTGTGCCAGGGAGAGCAAGCGCTCGACACAGCCCAGGACCATGTCGCCTACGTCGACCATTTCCCGCTGCAGGACCAGCCGTCCAGCGGCGCGCCCAGGGCAGGCGGTCGGCCGCGCAGGCGCGCAAGCCAGGCAACTCTAGTCCTGACTCTTGTTCTCCGGCTGGGAGGCCTTGACGGCAACGTAGGTCACGGTATCCCACGCGTTGTGGATGCCGATGAACAGGAGCAGAACCGTCACCGCACCAATGCCGAACAGTGCCAGCGCCGGATTGCCCGGGAGCACCATCGCCGCGACGAGGAGGGCAGTGTAGGAGACGAGCGGAAAGACCGCGTGCCACAGCCAGTCTTCCAGTACCGGTTGGTAGTCCGTCTGACGGCGTGCCCGCCGTACCACGATGACGACGTATATCCCTCCCCCGAGACCACAGAGACCCAGCATAAGGCCAGCATGCCAGAGCGCGTGCCACGGCGCGCTGAGAATCGCGGCGACCAGCAGCGCGGCACAAAAATGTACGACGGTTGGCGTGCCGAATGCCGCAAGCGTCCCACTCGACCTTCGCACCTGAGCCCCCGCGATCAAGGTGATCACCACGAACATCAATCCCGTCAGCGCCGCGGCAGAGGAGCCGATGATGACGTAAAAGCTTTCCCAGGTGGGAAGCGGCGACACCGCAGCCTCTTGCATGATGGATCCCCCTTCCGATGTATATAATGAAGAGACGCAACATCCATGATATGAGAACTCCTTGCATAGGTGGCGCTCGCTCATCGAGCATGCTTGCATCGGCCAACAATACCAATATATCACAATACTACAGAGAAAGCTTGCTGACTGGCTGTCTTGCAGGCGTGCGCGCTGGTGTTCCGCTGGTAACACGCTCTTTCTGTCGCCTTTTCATGCCGGATGTCGCCTGGCCGTCATGCTTTGGCTGTGCATGTCTGCCGCGCTCCTGACCCGGCGAGAAATGTTTGCGGTCACGTACCAGCCGCTGCTCGCCGTTCTGCTCGTACTCCTGCGTTCTCGAAGCCTCTGGACTTAGGAGCGGTGGTGTTACAAGAGCTTCCTCGTCAATAACGAGCCGCTGCAATGCGACTCCCTGCCCTAAATTGCGCGCCATCCGCCGCCATTTGGGGATATCTGATGGCACCAGCAGCGTAATCGCCTTGCCTTGTCGCCCCATTCTGCCTGTGCGGCCGATCCGGTGCGTAAAAAGCTCGCTCGATTCCGGCAGCTCGTAATTGATGACCTGATCTATCCCTGTAATGTCCAGCCCGCGTGCGGCTACATTGGTGGCAAGGAGCGTCTGCACCTGCCCCCGGCGGAACGCGGTCAGCACCTCTTCACGCGCCCGCTGGCTCTTATTGCTGTGTAATGTTCCTACCGTAAACCCGAGCCTGCTGAGCCGTTTCCCTAACTTCTCGACACCGAATTTCGTCTTACCAAAAATGAGGCTGCTTTCTCCCTTCGTGGAATGCAAGAGGGTACAAAGTGCTGCTATTTTCTGTTCCTGCGAGACCTGGTACGCAATCTGTTCAATGGTGCTTTGCGTACCTGTGGCTGGCGTAATGTTAACCTTGACCGGATGTTTGAGGAATTTTTGCTGGAGTGTCGCAATCCAGTTCGGCATGGTCGCTGAAAAGAGGGCCATTTGTCGCGTGTCAGGCGTGTTTGCCAGTATCTCTTCAATTGCTGGCGCGAACCCACTGTCCAGCATCTGGTCTGCCTCGTCCAGCACGCACATCCGTAGCTGGCTCAGTACTAAACTGCCGCGATCGAGATGGTCCTTCACTCGTCCTGGTGTGCCGACGACAATTTGTGATCCATAGCGCAGCGCTGAGAGTTGAGTGCCATAGGGCCGTCCTCCTACCAGCAGGGCTGTCGAAAGCCGCCGGCTGGTTGCTAGCTTGCTCAGCACAGCGTTTACCTGGATAGCTAGCTCGCGCGTTGGCACGAGGACCAGCGCCTGCACGACACGTTTGTCCCTGGCTACCCTTTCCACCAGTGGAATACCATAGGCGAGCGTCTTGCCCGAGCCAGTAGCTGACTGTCCCACCACGTCGTTCCCGGCGAGCAGCGCCGGAATTGCCTCGGCCTGAACAGGCGTAGGCTCTGTAATCTCCATGTTTATCAGCACCGCGCGCGTCGTGGGTTGCAACAGGAAGTCATGAAAAGACGGCATAAAAAATCCTTTCGGCCAATGCGCCCTTTGCGGGCGCGGGTATAACTCCCTGGCGGCACAGTGCCGCCAGGGAGTACCAGGAGCAGGCCGTAGGATACGGAAGCAATGCCGGCTCGGCTGATATCAAGTACGAACGTGCGTGCAGGAAGAGAGTATTCTATAGAGGATTGCTCAGAGCTCTTTAGTATCTTTACCGGGGAACAGGATATGCAAGCAGCCCGTTCCATGCCATGCAAACAGTCATAACTATTGCATTATACCTGCCTGGGAGCTCATCGTCAAGCCAGGCTCAAAAACAGCAGAAAATAGATCTTACTCCCGCCCAGAAGGAGAGGATGGGCGCAAAATGATACAGGTGGTCGTTCCATGCGCGTAGAGTTTGCCCTGCGCGTCGGTCAAGCGGCCCTCGGCAGTGGCGATGCGTCCTCCAAGGTGAATAATCTTCCCCTCGCAATATACTTTTCCCGTCTGCACTGTAATGGGTCGCAGGTAGTTGACCTTGAGTTCGAGAGTGGTATAGCTAGTTCCTGCGGGGAGCATGGATTGGACGACACACCCGAGCGCCGAGTCCAATAGGGTTGCCATGACTCCTCCATGAACCGTTCCAAGAGGATTGTAATGATACTCCGCTGGCTCGGCGGCGAAGACAACGCGCCCCTCGCTCACCTCGGTTATCCACATGCCCATCAGGACAGCGATGGGAGGAGGAGGAAGCTCACCTGATTGTAAGGCTTTGAGATACGCGAGGCCGCTGATTGTCTTGCCCGTTTGAACTGCTGCAGTGGGGTTTTCCCAGGTAATCACGCGGGTGCGACTTGCTTGAAGATTGGTCATTGAGCGTTCCTTTCACAGTAACTATACCACCAGACCGTTTGGTCTGTTTTATTAGCAAGTGTTGCCTCGCCGCTTTTTGAGCGTGACTATTCCCTTGCGTTTTGCAAGTGAAGGCAACACGGGGTTGATGGGTGGCAAGCAAAGCGCCTGTTGGTGATGAGTGTGAGTTGCTTGGTGTTGGTCGCGCTTGTTTATTGCTGATCTGAGTTGCGAGTGTTGGTTGTGTTTGCTTGTGAGTGTTGTTGGTTGGTTGTGAATTGTTCCGTACAAACTTAAATGTACACGCCCCCCCTGTTGTTGTCAATGTACCGTTGGCGTTGACTTCTGCTTGGTCTGTACTTGCATTGTTGGCTCTTTTCTTATTGTAGTGGTGCCGGTTTTCTTCCATCTCTTTCTATTATCTCATCTCAGTCCCGTTATATCAAATTTGTCCGGATATTAGACTTTCATACGCTGATATGATATACCATAAGCAAGTAGACGTAGTATACTCTCATGTGATCTAGTAGTCAGTCCAATTTGAAATTTATGGTATGCTGAGAGAAAACAGGAGAAGATCTGATGGGACGACCAGCTCGGATGCATCGAAGCTGTGACGAACGAGACCACGTGCAAGTGTGTGTGCGACGTGGCAAAGCCAACGCCCGAACGCTCACGCGGGCCAGAGTGCTGTTGAAAAGCGATGAAGGCTGGACCGATGCCCAGATCGCTGAAGTTCTGGACATCTGGGAGCAGACGATCCGCAATATTCGTCGGCGTTTATGTGCCGGAGGTGTCGAGGCGGTGCTGATGGACAAACGGCAAGAGCGCCGACGCCAAGCGCTGACCGATGGGCAAGCGGCCCATCTCATCGCGATCGCCTGCAGCGAGGTTCCTGATGGACATGACCACTGGACGGTGCGCATGCTGGCGGGCCAAGCGGTCGAGTTGGGATATGTGCGCGGGATCTCGCCGGAAACCGTGCGCCAGTTGCTCAAAAAACCGCGTTGAAGCGCGGGCCTCATGAGCAGTGGTGCCTTCCCAACGTCGATGCCGACTTGGTGGCCGCCATGGAGGACGTGCTGGATCTCTACGCTCAGCCCTATGA
>Ga0137371_10000997_pt1 | contig 21952 bp, 20 predicted proteins | sample SagtaG_7_FD_104919 | JGI IMG/M metagenome (GOLD analysis project Ga0137371, IMG submission 104919) | Vadose zone soil microbial communities from Sagehorn Ranch, Mendocino, California, USA - Sage1_R_40_16 metaG | ecosystem: Environmental > Terrestrial > Soil > Vadose zone | place: USA...
CGCGGTCAGCTCGTGCGTGCCGAGCCCGCCGAACGCGCGGTACAGCGAGATGCCGGCGCCGGCCAGGCCGTCGCCGCCCAGGTAGGTGCGGAGCGCGAGGGGGTATTCGGTCTCGGGCAGCGCGTGCAGGTGCCAGCGGTTCAGCTCGCCGAACTGCTGGCGGAATTTCCCGATGTCGAACCGGATATGGCCGGGCAGGCCGGTCCAGTAGGCGTAACCTTCCTCGATGCTCACCTCGCCGTTCTCGAAGCTCACGAAGATCTTCGTGTTGGAGTAGGGATCGAGCGGCGACTGGAATCCGACCTCGAACTCTCGCGGGTCAAAGTTCTCCCGCTGGATGCCCGGCTGCTGCGCGTAAGCGCGCACGTCGCCGGTGACGCTGATCTCGGGGTTGAGCTGCGGTTGGCTGCGCTCGCGCCCGACGAACTTGGTCGGGCCCGCCGTGTCCGCCTTGAGCCTGGTCGTGTCGGTCCCGGCGGCGGCCGCGGCGGCGGCCCGCAGCGCCGCGAGGGACGTGTCCTCCGCGGCGGCGGGCGCGATTGCCGCTGGCCTCCGACCGAGCGCCGCGCGCAGGCTGTCGAGCTGCAGCTTGAGCGTGCGCACCTGGGCCGCGAGCGAGTCCAGCTGCCGCTGCGTCGGCTGCTGCGCGGCGCCGGCCGCGGGGTGCGCGAGCAGCCCCGCGACCGCGGCGATGACGGCGTATCGATGTCGAAGCATCCTCGAGCGTCTCCCGTTCAGATGTTCCACGGCTGGCGCCCCACCACAGCGGGAGCGCACGGGTGGCGGTTCCCGCGGGGGGCGGGGGCCGCCGGTGTGCTACAGCCGGGAGCTGGGAGGCGCTCGGGGTGGGGAGCTGAGGCGGGCGAAGCGCCGCACCGGCGCGACCGCAGGGGGCGTGGCCGTGCGGTCGGGGTGCGCCGCCGTCGGGGCGAACGTCCGTGCCTGCTGCGGCTGCACGCGAGAGCTCGCGTAGTGGCACAGCGCGCAGCGCAGCTCGTCGTGCAGTGCGAGGCAGCCGGCGTCGTGCCGCGCCTCGATGTGAGCCGGTGCGCTGAAGCGCTCGGACGCGTGTGCCAGCGCCACCGCCCCTCCCGCCAGCCCCTGGATGATCAGGAGCACCACGGCGAGCGGAGCGGTCCAGCGACTGCGTAGCGTCGTGTGTGCGATCACGCCCTGCCTACGGTTTGCGCCGTCGGTGCGTTGGAGCGCGGCCCGCGCGCGTAGGCGCGCAGCCGCCGGAGCATGCGCCGGTCGTGCCGGACCGGATCGTCGCCTTTCGGCGTCTCGATAATCTTAATCACCGCAGCCAAGCGCGGCTCGCGCATGATGCGCCGGAACGGCTCGGGCCCGATCGTGCCCTCGCCGATCCACTGATGGCGATCGAGGTGCGCTCCCGGGGCGCCTTTGGAGTCGTTGAGGTGCAAGCACTTGAGCAGCGCGAGCCCGATTTCCCGGTCGAACTGCTCCCATACCCCCTCGAGCCCGCCGGACACGTCATACCCCGCCGCGTGCAGGTGAGCCGTATCGAGGCAGAAGGCCACGCGGGCGCGCGCTGCCTCGGGCAGGGCGTCCCGCAGCGCCCGCAACTCCTCGAATGTGGAGCCGAGGGCCGTGCCCGCCCCTGCCGTCCCTTCGAGCAGCACGCCGCCGTCGCCCGGCACCGCCGCGAGGCACTCCGCGTACGCGCGGGCGTTGCGCTCGAGCCCCGCGGCCCGCTCGTCGATGTAGTTGCCCGGATGCGACACCACCCACGGAATTCCGAGCGCCCGGCAGCGCATCAGCTCGGCCGTGAACGCCCGCATGCTCCTGGTCCTGAGCCTCTCATTCGGAGACGCCAGGTTGATGAGGTAGCTGTCGTGCGAGACCACGGCCCGGATCCCGCTCGCCGCCAGCGCAGTCCGGAAGCGGGCGACGTCCCCATCGCTCAGCAGCGGTTCGCGCCATTGGTTCGGCGTCTTGGTGAAGACCTGGATCGCGGTCGCGCCGATCGCGCTGCCGCGCGCCGGGGCCTCCGCGACGCCCCCCACGGTCGAGACATGCGCGCCCAGCAAGTCGCCGTGGTGATGCCTCAGCCCCACGGCCCCTCGGTGAATGCGAGGCGCGAGATCAGCGGCACGAACCGCACCCCGCCGGCCCGGCGCTCCACCAGTCCCGTCGGCTCCCGCTCGAGAATGACCAGCTCCTGGGCGACGAGGTCACCGATCGGGATCACCAGGCGGCCGCCCATGGCGAGCTGCGCGGTGAGTGGCGGAGGCACCGCCGGCGCGGCCGCCGTGACGATGATGCCCTGGAACGGCGCGCGCTCGGGCCAGCCGCCCGCGCCGTCGCCCAGCCGGGTCTCGATGTTCGTGAGCCCCAGGCGCCGCAACCGCTCCTCGGCCTCCACCAGCAGGTCGGGCAGGCGCTCGATCGTGTGGACCCGCGCGCCGAGGTGCACCAGGACGGCGGTTTGATAGCCCGAGCCCGTGCCGATCTCGAGCACGCGGTCGCCGCGTCGCGGGGCGAGGGCCGCGGTCATGAGCGCGACGATGTACGGTTGGGAGATGGTCTGGCCGCTGCCGATGGGGAGCGGTGCGTCCTCGTACGCCTCGTCCGCGAGGTGGGGTGGCAGGAACCACTCGCGCGGCACCCACGCCATCGCGGCGAGCACGCGGCAGTCGCGGATGCCGCGGGCCGCGAGCTGGCTCGCCACCATGCGGCGCCGCTTGCGCCGCGTCTCGGGCGCTGGTTGCCGACCCATAGGGTGAACTATACCTTGGACACCCTCCAACCTGCGGCCAGGAGCCTTGCCGGAACAGACCCAGCCCAAAATCCTCCTCGTCGGCGATGCCAGCGCGCGCCCCGACGGGCTGGAGCGGTTCCTCGTGCGCGGCGGCTTCCAGGTCACCGAGGCGGCCTTCCCGCTACCCGCGTCGGAGCGGGTGGAGCAGCACCCCCCCGACCTGGTGATCTTCGCGGTCGGCGCCAAGGAGACCCGGCTCGCCGAGGCGGTGCGCGATCTCGCGAGCGCGCTGCGGTTCGCCGGCGCGCCGGTGATCGTGCTCGTGGCGGACGGCGGCGCCGAGGCCGTGGCGGAGGCGCTCCAAGCCGGGGCGCTGGATGCGATGGCGAGCCCCGTGCACTTCGGCGAGCTGCGGGCGCGCATCGAGGCGGACCTGCGGATGCGACGGGAGGTGGGAGAGGCGCGTGACGCCCTGCGCTCGCGCGACCTGCTGTTCGACATCTTCCAGGAAGTGTCGGCCGCGCTCCGCGCTGACGAGATCTTCCAGACGCTGGTCCGCCGGGTCGGGCAGGCATTCGGGTTGACTCACTGCTCATTCGTGCTCACCGCCCCGGGCGACGACCAGGGCCGTGTCGTGGCCGTGTACGAAAACCCCGCCATCCGGGACCTCCGCGTCGAGCTGGAGCGCTACCCCGAGATCCAGGAGGCCATCCGCACCGAGCGGCCGGTGATCATCCAGGACGTGCACGAGCATCCGTTGTTCGAGACGATCCGCCAGCGGTGGCTGCAGCAGCAGATCGAGGTGAACGTGCAGGCGGCGGTCGCGCTCCCGGTGTTCGTGCAGGGGCGCGCGGCCGGGGTGTTCTTCCTGCGGACGGTGCAGGGCGACCCGCAGCTGCGGTCGCAGGACGTGGCGTTCGCCAACACGATCGCGCAGGCGGCGGCGCGCGTGCTCGAGAACGAGGAGCGCCGGGCCGCGATCTACCGCCGCCAGATCAACGCGGGCGTGACGGACGTCCTGACCGGCTGCGCGAGCCTGGACGCGCTGGACCGGCGGCTGCGCGACGAGTTCGAGCGGGCGCGCCGCTACTCGCTGCGCTTCGCGCTGGTGCTGGTGGACGTGGACCGGTTGCGGGACATCAACGACCGCCTCGGCCAGCAGGCGGGCGACCGCGTGCTTGGCGAGATCGGCGCGATGATGCAGCGCGAGATCCGGGCGCCCGACTTCGTGGCGCGCTACGGGGGAGACGAGTTCGCGCTGATCCTGCCCGAGACCGACACGCACGGGGGACGGCAGTTCGTCGATCGCCTCCGCCAGGTGCTCGCCCGCCACACGTTCCCGGACCTCGGGCCGGGCCAGGTGCCGAGCCTGTCCGCCGGCGTCGTCGCGTTTCCGCACTCCGAGGTGCTGCGACCGGAGGACCTGTTCACGCAGGTTGAGGCCGCGCTGGATCGTGGCAAGAAAGGGGAGCCGGACCGGATCGGGGTGGCGGGTGAGAAATCGTAGCAGGTGTCAGGGGCCAGGTGCCGGGTGTCAGGTCGTCACCCCCGGCACCCGGAACCTGACACCTGGACGTCAGTCCAACGTCTTGTGGAACCGCCGCACCGACGCGACGATCAGCACGACCGCGAACGCCGCGAGGATCAGCACCTCCCGCCACAGCGCGTCCAGTCCCACGCCCTTGAGCAAGATGCCTCGCACGACCTTCAGGAAGTACGTCAGCGGGACCAGGAGCCCCAACCACTGGGCGATCTCCGGCATGGCCTGCCGAGGGAACATGAAGCCCGACAGCAGGATGTTGGGGAGCATGAAACCGAAGCTCGCCTGCATCGCCTGCTGCTGCGTCCGCACGAGCGTCGAGACGAAGAGGCCGAGCGAGAGGCTCGCGATGATGAAGATGAGGCTCACGCCGTAGAGCAGCAGGATGTTCCCTGTGAGCGGGACGTCGAAGACGAACCGGCCGAGGAGCAGCACCGCGGTCATCTGCATCAGGCCCACGCCCACATACGGGGCGATCTTTCCCAGCATCAATTCGGTCTTCGTGATCGGGGTGACGATGAGCTGCTCGAGCGTGCCGCGCTCGCGCTCTCGCACGATGGCCATCGCCGTGATGAGGACCATGGTCATGGTGAGGATGACGCCGACGAGACCCGGCACGATGTAGTTGGGGCTGCGCAGCCCCGGGTTGTAGCGGGGACGGACGCGCGCCTCGACGGGGATGGCGGTGCGGCCCGCCGCCCGCGATAGGATCGCGAGGTTCCGCAGCTGGGCGACGCCGGCGGCGGCGTTGAGGGCGGCCTGGGACGAGAGGGGGTCGGCGGCGTCCACGATCACCTGCACCGTGGCTGTCGTGCCGCGGACCAGGTTGCGGGGGTAGTCGTACGGGACCACGATGGCGGCCTGCGCGTCGCCGCGCGCGATGGCGGCGTCCAGCGCCGGCCGCCCGTCGACGTGGGCGACCACCCGGAAATTGCCGGTGTTCTGGAAGGCGGCGATCAGGTCCCGGCTCTCCGGCGTGCGCGACTCGTCCAGCACCACGGTCGGCAGATTCCGGACGTCGGTCTGGATGGCGTACCCGAAGACCAGCAGCTGGATGACCGGGATGCCGATCATCATCCCGAAGGTCAGGCGATCCCGGCGCATCTGGATGAACTCCTTGCGGAACATCGGCCAGAAGCGGGGCATCATTGCTCGGGCCGTTCCAGATTTCCGTGCCACGTCGTCATCGTCACCCCCGCATCCTCCACTAGTTGGAACGGCCCTCGTCGCGCTCCTGCAGGATCACGAACGCGTCCTCGAGGGTGCGCCCGCCCACCTGCGCCGCGACTTCGGCCGGCGTTCCCAGGGCGATGAGGTGCCCCCGGCTCATCATCGCCAGCCGCGCGCACTGTTCCGCCTCGTCCATGTAATGGGTGGTGACGAGGACCGTCGTCCCCGCCCCGGCCAGGTCGTGGATCGTGCGCCAGAACCGGCGGCGGGCGGCGGGATCCACGCCCGCCGTGGGCTCGTCGAGAAACAGCAGGGCCGGCTGGTGGATCAGCGCGCACGCCAGCGCGAGCCGCTGCTTCCAGCCCCCGGAGAGTTGCCCGGCGAGCTGGCCGAGACGGTCCCCCAGCGCGAGCAAGGCGACGACCTCGCCGAGCCGCGTCCGCGCCGCGCCCCCGCGCAGGCCATAGATGCCCGCGTAGAAATCGAGATTCTCGGCGACCGTCAGGTCTTCGTACACCCCGACCTTCTGAGCCATGTAGCCGATCCGCTGCTTGATCTGCTCGGGCGCGACCGTGACGTCGATTCCGGTGACCAGCGCCGACCCGGTTGACGGCTCGAGCAGCCCGCACAGCATGCGGATCGTCGTCGTCTTGCCGGAGCCGTTGGGGCCGAGCAGGCCGAACACTTCGCCCTTCTCGATGCGGAGGGTAAGGGCGTCGACGGCGGTGATCGCGCCGAAGCGGCGCGTGAGGTCACGGGTTTCGACCGCGGCCTGCATCACGGGAGCAGCGGGATCTCGAGGGTCACCGGCATGCCTGCCTTCACGCGGCCGCCCGCGTCGGCGCTGTCGAGCGCCACCTTGATGCCGAACACGAGATCCGCGCGCTCCCGCTCCGTCAGGGCGGCCCGCGGGGTGAACTCCGCACGCGACGAGATCTCGACGATGTGGCCGGAAAACCCGCGGTCGTAGCCGTCGGGCCGCACGGTGACGGCCGCGCCGAGCTTGACCCGGCCGACGTAGCGGTCGCCCACGTATGCCCGGATCCAGGGACGGTGCACCAGCCCGAGGGAGATCACCGGCGTCCCCGCGGCGAGCGCCTCGCCTGGGTCGGCGAACCGGCTGAGCACGATCCCGTCATCGGGCGCGATGACGGTGAGCTGGTCACGGATCGCCTCGGTCGCGAGCACGCCGGCGCGCGCCGCCGCGGAGTCGCGGGTCGCCGCGCGCACCGCCTGCAGCCGCGCCGCCGCGGCGGCCGCCGCCGACTGCAGATTCTCAAATTGCTGGGCCGAGATGACCCCGCTCTGATGCAGCGGCGCGGCCCGGCGCAGATCGTTAGCGGCGCGCTGGCTGTCGGCCACGGCGGCCTCGATCTCGGCGGTGCGCAGGCCGGCGGCCTGCGCCTGGGCCCGGCGCTGGCTGATCACGGCCTCGAGCCCCGGCTGCTCGAGCACGGCGACCGTGTCGCCCCGGCGCACCGTGTCCCCCTCGTCCTTGAGCAGCCGCATCAGCCGGCCGGAGGCGAGCGGGGCGAGCAGCAGCTCGCGGATCTCGACGGTGCCGGACACCCGCAACACGCTTCCGTCCCCGTGACAGGCTGCCGTCGCAGCGAGCACCGTCACGCAGGCGGCGTCACGGAACGACGTCACGACCCGGCGTCGCGGGGAACCGTGGATCGCCTGACGCCTCTGCGTGACGGTTCTGCGCGACGCCGTTGCGTGACGCCTCACCTCTACTTGCGGCTTTTGAGCCAGTTTATCGGATCGAGGGCGATGCCGCCCTGGCCCCGGATCTCGAAGTGCAGGTGGGATCCCTGGTCGCTCGACTGGCCGCCGACGTGCCCGATGATCTGTCCCTTCAGCACCCGCTCCCCTTGGGTCACGGTCGCGTCGCTCAGGTAGCCGTAGAACGTGTAGTAGCCGCCGCCGTGATCGAGCAGCACCGACGTGAGATAGGTCCCGAACGACCCGGCGAGGCTCACCGTCCCCGCCGCGATCGCGCGCACGGGCGTCCCGATCGGAGCGGCGATCCCGATCCCGTGCCAGGGGATGCGGGTGTTGTTCGGGCCCGCGGCGGTGCCGAACTGATAGATGATGCGCCCGTCCACCGGCCAGTCGAGCTGGCCCAGGTCGGCCGTGGTGATCGCCGCCGCCAGCGCGGCGCCGCGCGCCTCCGCCTCGCGGCGCGCCCGCTCGAGCGCGGCGATGCGGTCGTTCAGGCTTTTCTCGTCGCGCTCGAGCTCGGACAGCCGTTGCTGCGCCTCGCGCGTGCTGCGGCGCGTCTCCCGCAGCGACGCCTGCCGCTCGTGCTCGAGCTGGAGATAGCGGTCCAGCTCCTGCGTGCGCTCGCTCTTCCGCCGCCCCAGCGCGTCGCGCCCGTCCACCAGCGTCTGCCGCTCGCGCGCGATGCGCCGCTGCAGCTTCGACATGTCGTTCGCGAGCAGGCGGTCCTGCCGCGTCACGAGATACAGGTACTTGTAACGCGATAGCAGGTCGCCGAAGCTCTCGGCGGCGAACAACACCTGGTAGGCGTAGAGCGGCCCGCGCTTGTAGATATCCACGAGCCGCCGCTCCAGCACCGCCCGCTTTTCGCTGAGCGCGTCCTGCGCCAACAGCAGGTCCACGGTGGTGCGGTCGATCTGATCGGAGAGACTGTTGATCTGCCGGTCCAGCTCGTTGACAATGCGGTTCGTGGTCTCCTTTTGCCGTTCGATGTTCGCCAGCTCGTCGGAGAGCGAATGCGCCTCGGTGCGGAGCCGCTCCAGCTCCTGCTCCACCTGCGACCGCTCGCGGCGGATGCCTTCGAGCCGTTGCTGGTTGTCGCGCAGTTGCTGATCGAAGGGGGCGGGTCGCTGAGCGACGAGGGACGTCGCGAGAACGACGTAGCAGATAGACGTCGCGAGAAGGCGTCGCGGGAACCCGTGGTCCTCGGTACGGTTCTTCGTGACGTCGTTCCGTGACGTCTCTCCGTGACGTCTCACACTCGTCTCAGGTGTCTTCCCACCGACGCGGCACTTCCAAATAGTCCGATCAGCATCCCGAACCCGACGATCGCGATCGCCTGCTCGCGGTTGAAGAACGACGCCTGGAGCAGCCACCGGTTGATGAGGGTGTAGGCGCCGAACGACAGCCCGACCGCCACCAGCCCGCCGAGCATTCCCTTGATGGCTCCCTGGAGCAGGAAGGGGCGGCGAATGAATCCGTCGGTGGCGCCCACGAGGCGCATGATGGCGATCTCGCGGCTCCGCTGCAGCACCGCCATCCGGATGGTCGTCCCGATGATGATGATCGCGACCACGGCGAACGCCGCGCCCACCACCAGCCCCACCGCCGCCGCGACCTGGCGCAGGCGGTCGAGCTTCTCCACCCAGTCGCGTCCGAACCGCACGTCATCCACGAACCCAAAGCCCCGGAGCCGCTCGGCCACTTCGTTCACGTGCTCGACGTCGCGGAACCGCGGCTTGAGCTTCACCTCGATCGACGCGGGCAGCGGGTTGCGCTCCAGCTCCTGCAGCACGTCGCGGAACTCGACCAGCTCCGCGTGCGCGCGGGCCAGGGCGGAGTCCTCGCTCACGTACGTGGCCGACTGCACTTCGGGGAAGGCCTCGACGTCTTTTTGGGCGATGGTGATCGTCTCGATCGGCGTTCCCGGCAGGAGGTACGCGACGATCTCCACGCGCTCGGCCACCCCGCGCAGCGCGTCCTGGAGATTCACCGCCACGAGCCCGAACAGCCCGACGACGAACAGCGAGAACGCGATCGTCGTCACCGACAGGGTGGAGAGCAGCGGCGCGCGCCGGAAGGCGAGCAGCGCCTCGCGGACCACGAGGTTCATGGGCTCGCCGCCTGATCGGGCCGCTCATCCACCGCGGAGTCGTACACCAGCGCCCCCTCCTGCAGCTCGATCACCCGGTAGGGCGCCTGGCGCACCAGGTCGAGGTCGTGGGTCGCCATGACGACCGCGGTGCCGCTGGCGTTGATGTCCCGCAGCAGCTGAAACACGCCGCGCGTGGCGCGTTCGTCGAGGTTGCCGGTGGGCTCGTCTGCCAGGAGCACGGTGGGCTCGTTCACGAGCGCGCGTGCGATCGCGACGCGCTGCTGCTCGCCGCCGGACAGCTCGCGTGGGTACGCCTGCGCCTTCGCCGCCAGCCCCACTTGGGTGAGCACGCGCATCACGCGCGCGGGAATCGACGCGCGCCGCGCGCCGGTCACCTCGAGCGCGAACGCCACGTTCTCCTCGGCCGTGCGGTCCTCCAGGAGGCGGAAATCCTGGAACACGATGCCGAGGCGGCGCCGCAGCTTCGGCACGTCCCTGGGGCGCAGCTCGGCGAGGTTGAAGCCCGAGACGCGCACCTCGCCGCTCGTCACGGCTTCGTCCGCATAGATCAGCTTCAGCACGGTGGACTTGCCGGCGCCGGAATGGCCGGTGAGGAACACGAACTCGCCCTTCGCGATGTGAAACGAAACGTCCTTCAGGGCGAGCCCTCCCTTCGGGAAGGCCTTGAAGACATTCGTGAGCTTGATCACTTACAGCTGCGCCAGGGCTTGCGCGAAGTCCGCAACGATGTCGTCGGCGTCCTCCAGTCCGATGGAAAATCTCAGGAAGCCATCGGGAATGCCAGCCCGCGCCCGCTCGTCCGACGTGAGCGAAGCGTGCGACGTGAGCCGCGGCTCGGAGACCAGGGTTTCCACGCCGCCCAGGCTGGGGGCGTGCGCCGCGATGGTGAGCGCCCGCAGAAACCGCTCCGCCGCCCGCGCGCCCCCCTTCAGCTCCACTCCGAGCATACCCCCGAACCCGTTCAGGATCCGCTTCGCCACCTCGTGGTCGGGGTGCGACGGCAGGCCGGGGTAGTGCACGGTCGAGAACTGGGGCTGCTTGCTGCACCACTCCGCTACCGCGAGCGCCGTCGCGTTCTGTCGCTCGACGCGCACCGCCAGCGTCTTCATGCCACGGTCGATGAGCCACGCTGCCATCGGGTCCACCGCCTGCCCCCACACCCGCATCAACTTGCGCACCTCGTCGATCACCGAATCCGTGCCCACCACGGCTCCGGCGATCACGTCGGAGTGCCCGTTCAGGTACTTCGTGGCGCTGTGGATCACCACGTCGGCGCCGTGCTCGAGGGGGCGGAAGTTGAGGGGGGTGGCGAAGGTCGAGTCCACGAGCAGCGCCACCCCCTCGGTCTTGCAGAGCGTCGCGATCGGCTCGAGATCGATCACGCGCAGCAGCGGGTTGGTGGGGGTCTCGACGAAGATGGCGCGCGTGGTCTTCTTGAGCGCGCGCTTCCACTGCCGCGCCTCGAGCGGGTTGACGAATGCCACCTCGATGCCGAAGCGCCCGAATTCCGCCTGGAACAACTTGTGGGTGGTGCCGTAGATCCACTCGCTCGAAATCAGGTGATCGCCCGGACGCAGCACCGCGAGGTGCGCGAGGGCGGTCGCGCCCATGCCGCTCGCCACGAACAGCGCGGCCTCGGCGCCCTCGAGCAGCGCGAGACGCTCGGCGATGGCGATCTGGTTGGGGTTGTTGCCGTAACGGGTGTAGAGGACTTCCTGGGTCGACCCGATGGGATTGGTGAAGGTGGCGCTCTGGTACAGCGGCGTGACCACCGGCGCCCAATCGGGGCGCGCCTCGGGGTCGCCGTGCACGGCGCGGGTCGAAAAGCCGAGGCGGCGCTTCACCGGGCTTCCCCGGTCACGCGAGCGTCAGCGCGAAGGTCCCTCCCGGGGTGCGCGCGGCGAGCCGGCGCGCCACCAGCTCCTCGAGCAGGACGGCGGCGGCCTCCGGCGCACCCAGCGTCTCGAGCGCCCCGCCCGCTCCCTCGATCAGGGCGGCGAGCCCGTGTCCCGCGAGGACCGGCTCAATCGCCTCGCGGTGGGCGTCGGAGATGCCCGAGAGCACGAGCACCGCCGGGCGGCCGCGCAGCAGCTTCGCCACGATCTCGTCGGCGCACGAATAGTCGATGCACCCGACGCCGGTGAAGTCCATGCGGGCGACCGCCACGTCGCCCGCGGCGATCGCCCGCTCGATGCGCTCGCGCACCACCCGCCCCGTCGGCCGTGTGACGAGGTCCGCGTAGCTGCCCCCCCCGGGGACCGATTCCTGGAGCACCGCGTGCACGTCGATGTGCTGTATCACGGCTTCGTGGACCCCTGCTCGGGTATGATGATGAGCACCTGCGCGCCGGGGAACGACGGCAGGCCGTCCTTCAAGGGCACGTCGTCGTCCCATTTGGGCACGATCGCGATGCGCGCCGTGCCGCTGCGGATGGCGATCTTGCCGTCCCACCGGGTGAGATAGCGCCGGATTCCCGCCAGCCCCTGGCCACGTCCCGGATCCCGGAACCGGCTCACGCCCTGGATCAGCGCCGCCTCGAGCGCCGCCGCATCTCCCCAGCGCGCGCCGAACCGCTTGCTTTGCGTCGGCTCGAGCGAATGGCGGAATCCCACGCCCGCGTCCGCCACCGCGATCACCACCACCCGGCGGGCGAGCTTGCGGCGCCAGCTGTACGCTTGCACCGCGACCCACCCGCCCGTGCCGGCGTGCTCTACAATATTCTGACACGCCTCGGAAAGCGCCATAGCGAAACCCATGGTCGCCTTGGGGTCGAGCCCCAGCTCGGACGCCAGGATGGCAGAGGCGCGCTGCTGAATCTTGCTGACCACGGCGTGCACGTCCTCGGCCGCGCGCACCGGTGTCACGGGGAGCAGCACGTCGCTCTCGTCCTGCGCTTTCACCTTCGGCACGCGGCCGTGGATCTCGAACAGCTCCGCCGCCTCGCGGAAGAAGCCGGCACGTGCCCAGTAGCTCAGCACCTCCGCCTGCGTGGGCGCGGTGAGGAGCGGCTTGTCCGCGCCGTGGCGCGCTGCCTGGCCCGCCGCCAGCAGCCCGACCAGCCCGTAGGGCGACGCCCATTCGGCCGCGTGCGCGTCGAACAGCAGTCGCTCGCCGTCGTCGGTCGCTGCCACGAACGATCCCGCGAATTGGTCGAACGAGCGGTCGTCGAACTGCGCGGGGACCTCGACGAGGCGCGTCATACGGCGGAGAGCTTGCCCAGCAGGTGGTCGCGGAGGCCCGTCGCGCCGCGGTGGGTCACGTTGCGCGCCCCCATCCGAATGCCGAGCCGCAGCGCCTCGTCGAGACCCGCCCCCGCGACGAGCGACGCCACGACCGTGGCGCCGAACACGTCGCCGCATCCGGTCGGGTCGCCTTCCGGGACGGGCGTCCCCTCCGCGGGAAGCAGGGCCGTGCGGACCGGAGCGGCGCGCGTCCCGGCGTCCGTCGTCTGCTCGAAGTACTGCGCGCCCTTCGCGCCGAGCGTGACGACGAGCGTGCGGCACCCTCTCGCGAGCGCGCCGGCGGCGACCGCCAGGGGGTCGTCGCCCAGCTGCTGCATCTCTTCCTCGTTCAGCTGCGCCATGTCGAAGCAGCCGAACCACGCCGCGGCGTCGGGGAGCGGCTGCGGCACGCGCGTGCCGTCGGGCTCCCTCCCGAGGAACAGGCTGTGCAGGTCGGCGTAGCGGAAGCGCGGGAAGCCGCGGCGCAGCAACGCGGCGGTCGCGAGGTCCATCTCGTAGCCCGAGATGAAGTTCACGTACAGGGCGTCGAGGTCCGCGACCAGGGGCCCGAGCTCCGGCCAGGTCCAGGGCGGCACGCCGCCCGACATCTGCTCGCAGCGGCGCTCCCGCTGGTAATAGCGGAGCGTGACGCGGTTGTTCGGCTCGGGGACTTCGATGAAGCGGGCGCCCGGCGTCAGGTGGCGGAGCGTGCGCAGGAACTGGTTGGCGCGCGGCGCGAGGTCCCGGCCCACCTTCACGATGGGCACGATCACCCAGTCGTCCGTGAGGGTGGCGTCGAGGGCAGCGAGCGAGTACGAGATCCCGCCCCACTCCTCGATCGCCGGCTGCGCGGGATCGCGGCCGTAGATGGTGTCCCACACCATCGAGCCGAGCACGCCCAGTCGCTTCACACCTTGCCCCACGTGCGCTTCATGAACACGGCCGCGGCGCCGTATACGCCCGCCGTTCCCGTGAGCTCGCCCGGCACGATGCGGCACGCCGCCACCGCGGGTTTGAAGGCCCGGCGCCTCACTTCGCTCTCGAGCGGCACGAACAGCTTGGCGCCGGCGAGCGTCACACCGCCGCAGATCACCACCACTTGCGGGTTGAAGATGTTGACGATGTTCGCCACGCCGGCGCCGAGGAACTTCGCCGTGTCGCGCACCACTTCCAGCGCGTACGCGTCGCCGTCATGCGCCGCTTCGTACACCACCTGGGCGGTGATCTGCGAGAGGTCGCCGTTCACGTAACTGGGCAGGGATGTCTCGGCGCTCGCTCCGATCCCCTCGACGGCCCGCGCCGCGATCGCCGGCCCGGACGCGTATGCCTCGAGACAGCCGTAGTTGCCGCACTTGCAGCGCCGCCCCATCGACTCGATGGTCATGTGGCCGATCTCGCCGGCGATGTCGGAAGCGCCGTGGTAGATCTCGCCGCAGAGCACGATCCCACCGCCGATCCCCGTCCCGATCGTGAGCCCGACCACGTGCTCCGCCCCGCGCGCCGCACCCCGCCACCACTCGCCGAAGATGGCGCAGTTGGCGTCGTTGTCGAGCGTCGCCGGCAGCCCGAGCGCCCCGGCGAGCCGGTCGCGCAGTGGAAAGTTCGTCCAACCGAGGTTTGGCGTGAGGAGGACCACGCCGCTTGCGGTGTCGAGCGGCCCGGGCGACCCGATGCCGACCCCCGCGATTTCCTTGCCGCGCGCCTGGGCCATCGAGGCGCGCGTGAGCTTCACGATCCGGCCGATCACCCCCTCCGCCCCCTGCTCCGCGAGCGTGGGCTCCGAAACGAGGCCCAGCACCTCCGAGCCGTCCTCGGCCACCGTGCCGGCCACGATGTTCGTCCCGCCGATGTCAATCCCGACGACGTAGCGCACCGGTCTCCTCGATGGCGTGGAGGACAGCGTCGACCTTGAGCGACTTCATGCACAGGTGATGCCCGAGGGGACAGCTCGGGGGGCCGTGCGCCGAGCAGGGACGGCACGACAGCCCGGCGAGCTCCACGATGCGGTCCCGCGCGCCACGTGGCGCGAAGCCGAACGCCGGCACCGTCGAGCCGAAGATTGCCACCGTCGGCGTCTCGACCGCCTGGGCGAAGTGCAGCGGCGCGCTGTCGTTCGTCACCAGCACCGCTGCCCGCCGGATCACGTCCACCGACTGCCGGAGAGTAAGCTCGCCGCAAGCATTGACCGCCCTCGCCCGCCCGTGACCGCCCTCGACCGCCCTGACGATTTCTTCGCAGCGCCCCACGTCCTCCGACCCCCCCACCGTCACGACCGCCGCGCGCGCCGACAGCCGCTCGGCCAGTTCCGTAAAATAGGGCCAGCGCTTGGTGCCCCAGATCGACCCCGGCGCGAGCGCGACGAACGGCTCGCGGACCCCATGCTCCCGCAGGAAACCCTCCGTCGCGGCGCGATCCTCGCGCGTGGTCACCAGCGTCGGCAGCGCTGACCGCACGTTCGCCACGGCCCTGATGGCCGCCCCCCCATCGGTCGGGGCCGGGCTGGCGAGGGCGAGCAGCCGATCGATCTCGTGCAGGCCCTTCGGCCGGGGGCGCACGTCGGTGTAGAGCAGCGGCCACCCGTCCTGGAAGCCGACCCGTTTCGGGATCCGCGCGAGCCACGCCACCGCCGCCGTCCGGAGCGACCGGTGGGGAAGATACGCCGCGTCGTAGCGCTTCGCCCGGAGCCGCCGGGCGAGCGCGAGCAGCCCGCCGGGGCCCCGCTCCGTGCCGCGCTTGTCGTAAGGAATCACCTGCCGCACCGCGGGATGCGTCTCGAGCAGCGGCCCGGCCGCCGGTGTGGTGACGACGTCGACCGGCCCGTACCGCCGGGCGAGGGCCTCGAGCAGCGGTGTCGTAAGCACGACGTCGCCCAGGAACGCGGTCTGGATCACGAGTGCCGTTCCACCCCGTGGGGAGCGAGGGTCCGATCTGTTCTCCGGGAAGTGTTGGAACGGCACGAGGCTAGTCAACCTGCAGCACCGCCAGAAAGGCTTCCTGCGGGATCTCCACCGTCCCCACCTGCTTCATGCGCTTCTTCCCTGCTTTCTGCTTCTCGAGCAGCTTGCGCTTGCGCGTGACGTCGCCGCCGTAGCACTTGGCCGTCACGTTCTTGCGCAGCGGGCGGATCGTCTCGCGCGCGATCACCTTCGTGCCGATCGCCGCCTGGATGACGACCTCGAACAGCTGCCGCGGGATCAGCTCCCGCAGCTTCTCGGCGATCTTCTTGCCCCACTCGTGCGCCTTGTCACGGTGGATGATGACCGAGAAGGCGTCCACCGCGTCGCCGTTCAGGAGCATGTCCAGTTTCACGAGGTCCGACGGCCGGTACTCGAGGAACTCGTAGTCGAGGGATGCGTAGCCGCGCGAGATCGTCTTGAGCTTGTCGTAGAAGTCGAGGATGATCTCGGCGAGGGGGAATTCCCACGTGAACTCGACGCGCGTCGGGTCCACGTAGTGCATCCCCACGTACACGCCCCGCCGGTCCTGGCCGAGCTTCATGATCGCGCCGATGTACTCCGCGGGGGCGACGATCCGCGCTTTGACGTACGGCTCCTCGATGTGGTCGACGGTGGAGCCGTGCGGCATGAGGCTCGGGTTCTCGACCAGCTCGACCGTGCCGTCCGTTCGGTGGACGTGGTATTCCACGTTCGGCACGGTACTGATGAGATCGAGATTGAACTCGCGCTCGAGCCGCTCTCGCACGATCTCCATGTGCAGCAGGCCGAGGAATCCGCAGCGGAAGCCGAACCCGAGCGCCACCGACGACTCTGGCTCGTAGTGCAGCGAGGCGTCGTTGAGTTGGAGCTTCGCGAGCGCGTCGCGCAGCTCTTCGAACTGGTTCGGCTCCGTCGGGTACAGTCCCGCGAACACCATCGACTTGATGTCGCGATACCCCGGGAGCAGCGCGACGTCGCGGTGCTCGGCGTCGAGCACCGTGTCGCCGGGACGCGTCTCCCGCACGCCCCGGATGTTGGCCACGAAGTAGCCGACCTCACCCGCCTCGAGCTGCTCGGTGGGCTTGTGACCGAGCTGCAGGTAACCGACTTCGTCGACCTCGTACACATCGTCCTTATGCGCCCCGAACGCGATCTTCATGCTGGGGCGGATCACGCCGTCCGCCACGCGGATGCTCGGGATCGCGCCGCGATACCGGTCGTAGTACGAATCGAAGATCAGGGCACGCAACGGCGCGTCGTGGCTGCCGCGCGGCGGCGGGACGCGCCGCACGACCGCCTCGAGCAGCTCGGGAACGTTCGTGCCTTCCTTCGCGGAGATGCGGAGGATCTCCTCCGGTTCGGCCCCGATCAGCTCGTGGATCTCCTGCGCCCGGCGGTCGGGTTCGGCGCCGGGGAGGTCGATCTTATTGAGCACGGGGATGATCTCGAGCCTGGCGTCCAGCGCCAGGAACAGGTTCGAGATCGTCTGCGCCTGGATCCCCTGCGAGGCGTCCACCACGAGGATCGCGCCTTCGCACGCCGTGAGGGAGCGCGACACCTCATAGGTGAAGTCCACGTGCCCCGGCGTGTCGATCAGGTTCAGTTCGTAGATCCCGCCGTCCCGGGCGCGATAGTTCATCCGCACGGCGTTGAGCTTGATCGTGATCCCCCGTTCGCGCTCGAGGTCCATGGTGTCGAGCACCTGCTCGCGCATCAGCCGCTTGTCGAGCGTCCCGGTGAGCTCGATCAGCCGGTCGGCCAGCGTGGACTTCCCGTGGTCGATGTGGGCCACGATGCAGAAATTGCGGATGTGGTCCTGGCGCATGTGCGCTAGAATATAGTCATCCGTTTTCCGTCATCCGTCGACCGTGGCGCACACGCCGGATGACGGATGACGGATGACGGACGACGAATCGATCCGAGTCCGAAAGGTCTCTTGCCCTCCACCACCGGCTGGTTCGACCCGACCTCCAACGGCGGCGCCCTGCGCCTCGCCGCGCACAGCTACCTGCCCGCGAAGGGTGATCCGGCGGTGCGGCTGCCGGGGCTGCGACGCGGGGATCTCGTCGCGCTCGACAACGGGCGCGTCGCGCGCGTCAACGGCGCGCCGCCCGCCGGGCTCGCCGATCGCCCCGAGTTCGCCAAGCTCGGCGCCGTGCATCCGTCACGGCCGCTGTCGCTCGAGACCGCGAACGCCTCGAGCCCGCGCACCGCGGAGATCCAACGCGTGGTGGATCTCGTTTGCCCCTTTGGGTTCGGCCAGCGCGCGCTCATCGTCTCCCCACCTAAGGCCGGAAAGACGGTGATGCTCCAGGCGGTGGCCGAGGGCGTGGCGCTCAACCATCCGTCGGCGATCCTGTTGATCTTGCTGGTGGACGAGCGGCCTGAAGAAGTGAGCGAGATGATCGACTGGGGTCGCGGCGAGGTGGTGGCGTCGAGCTTCGATCTGCCGCACGAGCGGCACGTGGCCGTGGCCGACATGGTGTTTGAGCACGCGCGGCGTCAGGTCGAGCTCGGCAAAGACGTGGTGATCGTGCTTGACTCGCTCACGCGCCTCGCACGCTCGCACAACACGACGGGGCGGGGGAGTGGCCGGACGATGTCGGGCGGTCTCGACGCCAACGCGCTCGCGAAGCCGAAGGCTTTGTTCGGCGCGGCGCGCGCCGTGCCCGCCGGGGGGTCGCTCACCGTCATCGCCACGGCGCTCGTCGAGACCGAGAGCCGTATGGACGACGTGATCTTCGAGGAGTTCAAGGGCACGGGGAACGCCGAGCTGCGGTTGTCGCGCGCGCTCGCCGATCGGCGGATCTACCCGGCGGTGGACATCGCGGCGAGCGGAACGCGGCGCGAGGAGCTCCTCGCCGATGCGGCGACGGTCGAGGCGAAGCAGAAGCTCCGGCGCGGCCTCGTGGGCCTCCCCCCCGAGCAGGGGATGCAAGCGTTGCTGCAGCAGATCAAGCGGACCCAGACCAACGCCGAGCTGCTGCAGGCGACCGTCTAGTTCTTGCCCCCCACGATCTGCTTGTAGCTGTCCGGATTCCACTGCGGCCGCGCGGCCGCGTTCGCGACCGCCAGGCCGAGGTAGTACACGAGCTGAGCGAAGCGGGCCTCCTTCTCGGCGTCGATCTTGTCCGGGGAGTCGCTCACCTGGTGGTAGTCCGGGTGGAGCCCGCTCGTGAAAAAGAGAATCGGCACCCCCTTCTTCGCGAAGTTGTAGTGGTCGGACCGGAAGTAGAGTCCCTCTTGCGGCCACAGGTCGCCGACCGGCTTCATGTTCAACTCCGGATGCGCGGCCGTCACGCTGTCCAGGACCGCGCCCAGGTTCGAGTGCTCCCGGCCGATGACCGACATCGTGTCTTTCCAGTTCCGCCCCACCATGTCGCTGTTGAGATCCGCCACCACGCTCGCCAGCGGTACGGTCGGGTGGTTCGCGAAGTACTCGCTCCCCCACAGCCCCCGCTCCTCGCCGCTCACGGTCATGAACACGAGCGAGCGCTTGGGCCGTTCGCGGGCCGCCCCGAATGCCTGGGCGAGCTCCAGCACGGCGACGGTGCCGGACCCGTCGTCGTCGGCGCCGTTGCAGATCGAGTCTCCCCCGCGCGCCGCGCACCCCTCGCCCGACCCCGGCGTCCCGAGGTGGTCCATGTGCGCCGTGAAGAGCACGTACTCCTTCTTCAGGGTGGCGTCACGCCCGTCGAGAATCCCGATCACGTTCGGCGCCGATGTCCGCTCCAGCTGTCGCTGGCGCACGTCAGGGTGCAGCGTGGCGTCACCGAGCGGGCGGGCGGCGAGCGGCTGCGACGCCCAGGCCGCGAGCGAGTCGAGCGCGACCCCCGCCTGGCCGAACAGCGGGGCCGCCGTCGCCGTGCGGAGGGCGAAGAGCGCGGGGAAGTGGGGCCCGCCGGCTTCGCTCGGATTGCGGACTCGGGTCGTCGCCTCGTGCCCCGGCAGCTGCTGCCAGATGGAGTCGGGGAACGCCCCGAACAGGACGACGGCGAGCGGTCGCAGCGGCAGGATCTTCCCGACGATGGCGTTCAGGCCGGGGCCGAACGACAGGAAGGCCACCTTGCCCGCCACGGCCGCCGAGTCGAGCGCGCCACCCGCTTGGGGCGCACCCGTGATCAGCACCCCCGTGCTGGCGGCGTCCGCGGCGGGCGGCTCGCCCTCGATGAGCAGCACATCCTGGCCCAGGCGCCACATCGCTGCCGCGCGACCGGTGATGCGGACGCTCGAGCTCTCCGGCTCGAGCCGGAGCACCTCGACCGGGTAGCGCTGCACGTAGGTGCCGCTGTCCCCGCCGGGGCGCAGGCCGAAGCGGCGGAACTCGGCCGCGACATACACCGCCACCTCGTCGAGCTGGGGACTGGGTGTCGCGCGGCCGAGCATCGAGTCGTCCGCGATGACGCCGATGCGGCGCCGTACGTCGTCCGCCGTGATCGAGGGCACGCCGCGGGTCGCGGGCCGCTGCCGCTGCGCCGCGGCGAGTCCGGGGAGCATGGCGAGGAACAGGCCGAGGCGGTGCCGCATGAAATGGCTCCTGGAGACCGGAATGGAGGAGGACCGCCTACTGGGCGGCCTGCACGATGCGCTTGTAGCTCTCGGGATTCCACTTCGGCCGCTCCGACGCGTTAGCGATGTCGAGGCCGAGGTAGAACACCAGCTTGATGATGCGTGACGCCTTCTCCGCGTCGATCTTGTCCGGTGAATCGCCCACCTGGTGATAGTCGGGATGAGTGCCGTTGAAGAAGAAGAGGATGGGAACGCCCTTGCGCGCGAAGTTGTAGTGATCCGACCGGAAGTAAAAGCTCTCTTGGGGCCAGATGTCGTCGATCGGCGTCATGTGCAGCTCGGGATGCGCCGCCGCCACCCGATTGAGGGTCGCGCCGAGGTTGGAGTGCTCCTTGCCGATCGCGACGATCGTGTCCTTCCAGTTCCGGCCGACCATGTCGGTGTTCAGATCGGCCACGACGTCCGCCAGCGGGACGGTGGGATGCTCGGAAAAGAACTGGCTGCCCCACAGTCCCTTCTCTTCGCCGCTGACCGTCATAAAGACCAGCGACCGCTTGGGCCGCGGCTCGAGTTTGGCGAACGCCTCCGCGTTCTCGATCACCGCGGTCGTGCCCGACGCGTCGTCGTCCGCTCCGTTGCAGATTGAGTCCGCGCCCTTCGCTTGGCAGCCGCCGGTCCCGTTCGGGCCCGCCACGCCGATGTGGTCCATGTGGGCGGTGAAGAACACGTACTGGTGCTTGAGCTCGCGGTCGCTGCCTTCGAGGATGCCGATCACGTTCGGTGCGGACGCCTGCGTGATGACGCGTTGTTTCACGCTGAGCGTGAGCGTCACGCCCTCCAGCCGCTGCGCGGTCCGCGCGCGCTGTGCGCGCAGCGTCGCCGGGTCGAGCCCGAGCACGCTCGTGGCTGTACCGTCACGGATCTCGACCAGGCCGGGAATCACCGCGGTGTCGGACGGGGTCTCGCCCTGGAGCGCGAGGCCGGGGTTGAGGACCCGGCCCAGCCGGTTCTGCCACTGCGCGTCAGGCCGATCCGAGATAACCAGCATGCCGACCGCCCCGGCCCGGAGTGCGGCCTGCAGTGTAACGATGTCGACCTGGACGCCCTGGGGCGTCGCGCTGGCGAACTCCGCCACCCACGCGCCCCGCACGTCGGTCCCGCCCAGCGGGCTGGCAGAGTCCGGCGCCCCGGTGAGCAGCACCACGGGCCCGGTCACCTGCTTCACCGGCAGCGGCTGGCCGACTCGGATCAGGTTCACGTCGATGCCCGGCTTGAGGGTCGCGGACTTGGGACCGCCCACGGCGAGGAAGCTCTCGCTCGTGTCCACCTGGCGGCGCAGAATGCCGTAGCGTTGGAAGTAGGTGCGGTTGTCTCCCCCCGGCGCGAGACCGAACCGGCGGAACTCAGCGGCGATGTAGCTCGCGACCTTCTCGAGCTCGGGGCTCGGCGTGTCGCGGCCCCGCATCGAGTCGTCGGCAAGGACACCGATGCGGCGCTGCACGTCTTCGGGCGTGATGGAATTGACCGCCCGCTTGAGCGATGCAGGGCTTTGCGCGGCGAGCGAGTACGGAGCGAGCAGCAGCCACAGTCCCGACAGATAGCGCACGGGTCCAAACCCCGAGGGAAGGGACGGAAAGCTAACGCGCCCGGCCGCGGGGGACTACGGTCGGGCGCGTGTCCGTTTCAGGACGGGTCAGGGCTTGCGCCGCTTGAGCTCGGGCTCGGCGCGCGGCTTGTCGCGCGGAGCGTCATGCTTGGGCTCGACGCGCGGCTCGCTCCGTGGCGGTGGGGCTTCGCGCCGCGGCTCGGCGCGCGGCGGCGGCTCGGAGCGCCGACCGGCATCCCGCGATGCGTCGCGACCGGGCCGGTCGGGGCGGTCGGGGCGGTCGGGCCGGTCTGGGCGGTCCGGACGGTCCCGACGCTCCGGCCTGTCTGGGCGATCTTGGTTGTTCGGGTTGTCGGGCCGGACCGGTCGATCCGGCCGGTCGGGGCGATCCGGCCGGTCGGGGCGATCCG
>Ga0137371_10001006_pt1 | contig 21837 bp, 20 predicted proteins | sample SagtaG_7_FD_104919 | JGI IMG/M metagenome (GOLD analysis project Ga0137371, IMG submission 104919) | Vadose zone soil microbial communities from Sagehorn Ranch, Mendocino, California, USA - Sage1_R_40_16 metaG | ecosystem: Environmental > Terrestrial > Soil > Vadose zone | place: USA...
CGAGCAGCCCATAGTTTGAGGCGTTGAGGATTGTCATGGAGATCAATTGTGCCAGCCACAAGCGTAGGAAGTTCCTCTTCTTAAGAAGGGTAACGTACCCACCCTGTGGAGAGGCAGTAGCCATAGTATAATCTCCTCGCACTTAACCCTCGCCGATCCAGGTTAAAGGAACCGGCTATCATGTTCTACACGGTTATTCAATAGATGAAGTGGTATCTCCATCTCTTGCGCGTGAAAGTACCTGCTTCGTGCGTCGTTCAACTTCTGCACGAGGCAACAATATACGGCGACCGCATTTTTCGCAACGTAGACCGATATCAGCTCCCAGGCGCACTACCAGCCAGTCGTAACTTCCACAAGGATGCGGCTTGCGCAAGCGCAACCGATCTCCCAATTCAAGATGCATTGGCGTCATGCGCTTCTTCCCGTTCCCTTCCTTCTACCTTCTGTCGATATAAGCCGTATTGCATAATGTACTGCTCAACACTTTCAGGAATTTGATATTTTATAGGCCGACCCTCTGCGACACGCAGACGTAAGTCGGAGGCTGAAATATCAAATTGTGGAGTCTCCACAAGCAACAAACGTTGCCTGCTTCCCGGTAAACGGCTCTCCAACCAATCGAGGTAACCCCTGCTTTCATTGTATCTCGGACGCCTGATTACAACAAGATAGGTCAACTCTTCAAGCACACCAGCAGGATCGTGCCAGGTCAGCAACTCCTCCATGCTATCCCAACCAATTACAAAGTAGATGGCCGTTTGCTCTCCCCATTGCTTGCGCAACAAGCGTAGAGTATCTACAGTATACGATGGCCCCGGACGTTCTAGATCAACCTTCGAGATCGTGAAATGCGGATTCGAGGCAATCGCTAATTCAGCCATTGCCAGGCGATGCTCCGCTGCCGTGACCATTCTCTCCGGTTTATGAGGTGGCTGCCCGGTGGGCACGAAGACCATCTCTGTCAGGTTAAGTGTAGCATACACCTCCTCAGCAATCACGAGATGACCATAGTGTATGGGGTCAAAGGTACCTCCCAATACTCCAATACGCCGCATGTTTGCTAAGGGCCTATGATATTTCAACGTTTCTACGCTCCTAAAAGGAACAATACCTATCAGTTCCAGTCTACTATTGCATTTCAACAGGTTCGCGCATGCTGAGATCAGCCCTGGGCAGAGCAGCGCGTAGGGCAGTCAAGACTTCTGATACTACAGAATCTTGTCCTTCTGGAATCCAGAAGTGTAAGATGAGCGTAATTATCTCGCCAGTATAGCCACTCGCTGTACCTGTTGTGCCACCAAAAGAGCCTGCGATACCGCTCAGGCTCAGCTTTGGTTCTGGTTTGACCATTACGCCGTTTACTGCTTTGATAGTATTAAGAGTATGTTCAGTCATTTGATCTTTATTGTATTCCTCCTGCGGCATTGTGATAATGATGGTGGCGCGTCTCTCATTATAGATACTCTTATTGATCACGATATCGCTGAAGAGCATAGAGTTTGGCACGATGACCTGTTCTCCGCTTACAATGCGCAATTTGGTTGCCCGAAGCTGTACATTCTCCACCTTTCCGGTATAGTTTGCGGTGCTGATTGTATCTCCAATATGAAACGGCCCCTCTAAGAGAATGTATATACCTGCCACAAGATTTTTCAGTAGATCCTGCAAAACGAAAGTGAGACCCACAGTAACTATGCTGATAATAGCAGCAGGTAACGTGAATGAGAGATCCCAGAGAGCGAGTATCCAGATGAAAGCAATAATCATGACCACCACATAGCAGATGCGGCCTAGCAAGATGCGCATATTAATACTGATGTGGTTTTTTGCTGCTCCCCCGGTGACCAGCTTCAACAGGGTTCGTCCTACGCCTATAGCTAGCAGAATGATAAGTGCGCTCACTACAAGGTTCCTGGTGAAGCTACCCCAATCTGTTATATCGAAGTTAAAAAATATGCGCAATATCAATTGTATGTTGTTGAAAATTTGAGAGGCTCCAATGCCCATAATAGGTGCTGCTATGGTGACAATGATAATAGAGGGGATGATGATAATAGGAGGGATAATGACAAGAACACCCAATACTTGAATCAGCCAGTTATCGAGAACAGTTTTTTTAAGTCGACCCACCAGTAAATGGCGAAAATACAGGCCTAAACCTAAGGAAATGAGTATGGTCAGCGCTATAATGATTATCGGAATTACTAAATCTGTCATGGGAATCTCGTTACATTTTTATTTAAGATAGTAATATTGAGCGCATTATACCATATCCCCGCCGCTCATACCGATGAGCTATTTCACTCGGTTCTCCATCTGTGTGGTGATTTGGGGGGAAAGAAACAGCGGGGACATCTTGCGTTCCCGCAAGGGTGGCCGTCCTTGCATCCCACTTTGAGATGCATATCAGATATTGCATTTTTGTGACCACGGGCAGGCAATTTCCTCGCTGACTGGTCCCCGCCTTGCTATCACAGGATACACATTGAACTCAGACAGTAATTCAACCAGCGCGCACAGTGGTAGACCAACTACGTTGAAATAACAGCCGTCGATACGCTCAGTTGGCTGAAACGAGGGATGCTGGATGCCATAAGCGCCCGCCTTATCCATGGGATCGCCGCTGGCAATATACGCGGCAATTTCAGCTTCGCTGTAACGGCGCATTAATACGGGAGTGATGCAGCTTGCGCCCAGTATCTTGTGCTTTCCGTCAATTTTATGGCTGACTGCGATTCCTGTTATCACATAATGCCAGCGACCACGTAGCGAGAGGAGTAGTTCGCGGGCATGTGCTTCGTCACGTGGCTTGCCCAGAATACGGCCAGTCAGCAACACTGTAGTGTCGGCGGTGATCACTAAGCGGCCATCGGCTTCTGGCAGTTTGAGCGCTGCTGCTGCTTTATGCTTGGCTAGCCATTGAGCCATCTCATCGACTGAACCACGGAAGCGTTCCTGTGCCGTATCTTCGTCGGCAGGTGGAACACTAACACTGAATGGCAAGCCTAACAGCTCGATAATTTTCCTCCGCCGTGGCGAGGTAGAAGCCAGCAATAGTGGTAAAGATGTCGTCATGTCTGTCTATGCTCCAGCACCGCTACACATTCGATGTGCGCCGTCTGGGGAAACATATCCAGCGGCTGCACTGAACGTAGATAGTAAACAGGATGAACGTGGCAAAGTATATGCAGGTCACGTGCCAGGGTGGCAGGATCGCATGAAACATATACAATCCTGCCAACGGGATGGCGGGCCAGCGCGTCGAGCACAGCCTGCTGGCAACCTGCACGCGGCGGATCAATCACCAGTCCATCAATCCGGAATTCCAGAGTTGGCAGCACTTCTTCCACTTTACCTTTCCGTATATCCACGTTGCTCACTTCACGCAGATTCCACTGGGCATCCTTGATTGCGCTGGCCGACTCCTCGATGGCAATTACTTTATCCACATGCCGCGCCAAAAGCAACGCAAATGTTCCAACACCGCAATATGCATCAACGATAGTACGTGGATATTGTGCTGAAGTCAACAATCCATCCAGCACGATCCGTACCATTTTTTCAGCCTGGGCGGTGTTGGTCTGGAAAAAGGAACTCGGACGAATGCGGAACGTCTCTCCTCCTAGCATCTCCTCCATAGTCTCACTGCGCAGATCAAGTCCCGCCCCTGCAAGTTGCTGCGCAGTGCTCTCATCAGGATGCGGCTGTATAAGCACCTGGCCCGTACCGGCCCCATATCGAATCAAGAGCTGTGGGCGCTTATTGGGTAGGGCGCTCAGCACAGCCAGGGCACGATTGATCTGCTCGTGCGCAATTGGGCACGATGTCAATGGCAACACACGTTGCGTGCCCCGGGCAGTCAAGCCGGGTTGCCCGCTGCGGTTTACTGAGAAGCGCATATGATTGCGATAGTGCCATGGATTAGCACACGCCACTGTTTCTAACACCGCAGGGTTATCGAAACCGCCGATCTCTTGCAGCAATGTTCGCACGACCGAGTGTTTCCACTCCAGTTGTGCATCGTAGCGCATATGCTGAAGCTGGCAGCCACCGCATACTCCAAATACCGGGCAGGGTGTTTGAGTTCGTAGCGGTGATGCCTGCCGAATCTCGGTAATCCAGACACGGGGAGGGTGAGCTTTCCAGTGGCGCTTGCGGCGTTCAGGCGCTTTTGCCAGCGTCTCCACTGCAATCGTGACCTGTTCCCCTGGCAGGCCAGCAGGAACATGAAGTATGCGAGTATGCTGCTCACCATCCTCATCTTGCTCAGTGATCCCGGCAAGCGTATCACCCTCGCGTGTCATGGTGCCGAGTGTGACAGTATAATAGTTAAGCGAATGCCCTTCTCTAATCATTGCTCTTGAACTTAATGCAGCCTGTGCTTTATCACTTCCGCCTTGCATGCATCATATCTCGTACCGCCCGTACGATATCCAGATCGGGGTTAATGCGTTCGGCTTCTTCCAGTGCTGCCTGCGCCCGGCGACGTTCACCTTTGTCCAGGTATACAGCTGCAAGCAACGCATGCAAAAGAGCTGAGTCAGGATGATAACGCAGCCCTTGCTCTGCCGTCTCATACGCCTTTGTCAATTGCCTTGTGGATATATAGAGCGTGATGAGTTCAGCATAGACCGCGAGGTCTTTTGGGTTTGCCTCTAGTGCGCGACGAAAATGAACTTCTGCATCGGCAAAATTCTCTTGCCTCCTGTAGGCAAGACCGATATTCAGCCAGATACCCTCATAATCAGGGTTAATTTCGGCAACCCGCTTGAAATATGATAAGGCCTCATCATACTTTTCTTCTGCCATCGCGATGCTTGCCAGGTCAAACTCGATCTGTGCTTCTTCATTTCTATCGGTGGTCAATGACCTTGCTAACTGCAGCTCGTCCATCGCCTCTTCCACCTGGTCTCTGGCCATCAACAACTCAGCCAGCATAATGTGTCCCAGTGCTGTATTGTCAGCCTCTATAGATTTCCGCAGGCTTGCATCTGCCAGGTCAAAGAAACGCTCACTGCGCTCAGTCATGTCAAGTTGCTGGTACTGTTCGGCAAGATCTGCCTGAGACGCACCGAGATTCAGCAAGATTTTCCCAATATCATAGTCTTTAGGGAAGCGATCTTCGATACCCTCGAGGTAGACAATTGCTCGCTCCGATAATCCTAAGCCTCTGGCGCGGCTAAAGGCTTCATCATAAATCCTACGGTCAAGCGAAAGCTTCACCAGCAGCGCATCGTCATAATGCAGCGCCTGTATGCCACGCCAGACGATTTCTTCATAATATTTTTGCGCATCGGGATCAGTTGGCTGATGTGTCTCTACGATCTCCTGAATGCGCTCATCATGCTCTTTTATGCGCTGCTGTAACTCGACAATTGACAGTCCCTGCGCCCTGGCTCCCTCATCTGTCATACGTTGAATACGCCACTCCCCCTCCTCTTGCACCAGTGTATAACTTGTCCAGAACCAGTGCCGTCGCGTTTCCTTATAGACGGCAGTTCCCATGGGCATCTCCAGCAGTGTACCACTCAGTGGGGTATCCGTCAGTTCCAGTGACCAGCCCATCTCTACTTCTCGCTGCGATGCAAACCTGTCACTACGGTACGAACCGGGCAGCCAGATCGACTGTTGGCTAAGTTCGCGTTCGCGTAAAAACCGTGGCTCGAAACGTGCGGGATGCGCCTCATCAGCCCATTTACGACGCAGATTAACCCATTCATCTCTTGAAAGCCCCTCGAGGAGAGGACTGTTGCCGGCGAACAGGTCAAAACAGAGCCCAAAGTCGCCCAGTGACCACCCTCCAATAAAGTTAGCCACAACTTCATCAGGCTCAAGTCCAGGTTTGACGAAAGACCGCCCCCGGTCTACACCTACATCAGGAGCGTTCAACACCAGTTGCTGCACATTTGGTAGATAGTGGCGATAATCTTTATGAGGTGAAGTCCCGCGCCACGAATTCACCGAAAGCGCTTCCTGGATCAGACGACGCCCCTCCGCCAGTGTACTGTCAGTCATTTTGATATGCGTTTCGCTGGCAGAGGCGAATTTTTCATTCAACTCTTGTACCCGCGTGTCAATACGACGCTTGCTGCCAACCTCCGTCCAGAAATCTTTGATACCCTCTTGCCAGAAATCAAGTAGAAAAACCATCATCTGAGCTTCGCCATACTCGAAGCCCTGTTCCCAGCACAGCACAAGCTCTACTTCACCCTCTTCACGTATTTCTGTCACAAAGCCTTTCCAGAAGCGGGGCGGATTGGCAACTGTTAGCGGTGTAAGTCCAGGTTCCGGTTCAGGAGTCCAGCTTGGATAAATCTTTGCTCCTGCCAGTTGTATCAATGCGCGGCGCGACTCTTTACGTATGGCTTTGTTTGGAGTGAGTTCGTTGATAGCTAGCAGAACGTCGGCAGTGTCCGTGTCGTGTTGCTTTGCCAGCGCCTTGAGTAAAGCCAACTGGCCTGCTTCATCTATGTTTGAGAACTCAGCCAGCGCTGTTTCTGCCTGTGCACGGCTGGTACTGCTATGCAATGCTTCTGCGATTTCGTGACGCTGCTCAAGCAGGCGCTGTATCTGTGGGTTATTTCCTTGTGAAACAGAAGAGTCCATTTGTTTTTTTGCTGTCATGCTCTTACTATCTTCTTCTCTACATCATATTTTTTGCACAAAGGCACTTCCTATTGTGCGTTCTGTCCCAGTGGATTGTATCACGAAGAGCAAAAAGAGTCGAGAGAACTATCTCGTGGAACTGAGCCCTGGCAGTAGAGATGCTAGCTTTGCAGTCGCCCAGGTGCGGAAGTAGTAGATACCTTGAAGAGCGGCCTGGACACCTGCGGAAGTAGGGATGCCGCTTATCATAGGTTCATCGTGATCCAATGGCAATCGCACTGGTTGATCCACAACCTGCCTGGATTGCTCGCTCTTAGCAGCAAATGTCTTTGCTGTTAAGAGCATAAAGAGTGGATAGGCTGAGCAGGCAAAGTATGATGGGAGGCTGCGCCAGGCGAAGAAAAGTGGAATCACGGCCAGCAGCATAGCAGCCTCGGGCCGTTCTTTGCACAAATGCCAGTACCATAGCATAACCAGGGGTATTGCGCCAATTTCCAGGACACTATACACCCATGATGGGAGAATGGGTAAAAGCGGTGTGAAGCTTAGGCCAATAATACCCACACCCAGCGGGAACATGGGATCGGCAATCGGGGCCATTATTCCAGCAAGCCAGGCATGAGGATTCCATAAGATAAACGGAAGATTAATTGCCAGGGCGACACCCCCCGCAATTGCGAGACGGCGCACCACTTCCATAAAGTTATATTGACGCCACACCATTATCATATAGAATGGAATAAAGAACCAGGTAAGTTGTTTGGTTGCCAGGGCCAGGCCCAGTAACAGAGCTGACCACGACCCTCTTTCACGCAGCAACCAGGCCAGGACAATCAGCAGTATATTGAAGATATCGAGATTACCTCCGACAACCGAGGACCACATAGACACATTTGCCAGCCACAATAAGACTACCCACGGCCTCAGTTCTGGTCGCACCACTTTCCAGGCAATCACCAGCAGAGCGAGGTAGCAGAGGAGATAAAAGGGCAATACATTAAAGATGTTGAGCCCTACGAAAGGCACGAGGGTGAGGAATGAGAGCGGAGGGTAGCTCACCTTGGACTCAAATTCAGGCGCATGCCCGGCCTTCAGGTCGGTATCCAGCACACTACTTAGCTCAGTATACGACGGGTAATCCAGGCGATTGGCAAATTGTCCCACACGCAGCGGTGTTGTCCAGTTCGGCTCGATGGGGTACTGCCGTACCAGGTGTACGATATCAGAATCGGTATAAGGATTGCGGCCTTGCAGAAGTAGCGCTGCTGCATTGATATCAAGTGAAGTGCCATCATTTGTATATTGTGGCGGCAAGAAGAAACTCAGTACAATCGATCTGCCAAACTGTATCACACCCACCAACGATGCGCCCAAAAGGCAAACGAGAATCACCCGCTGCCAGCGGCGTGGACGTGCATGATAAAGCAATGAGTCTCGCGATCGCCGTGCCGGCTGTTTCAACTTTTTGGTACGGAATGCCATCCACATTCCCACGAGGCTTCCCAGGATCAGTAGAAAAGAAACCGCTCCAGCCCAGGGTCTCAGGAATGGTAGAAAAGGCAGGTAGTATTTAGGATCAATTTCGTTGATCGCCTGTAAAATAAGTGCGACTCCCAGCCAGCTAGCGCGCCGTTGTAGATCGATGATTGAGTAATTGTCAGGCGATACATCTTCCGTGAAAAAGTGACGCTTCCACCGCCGCCATCTGCTTTGACTTTCCTTTTTCTCTGAACGAGTGACCTGTAATGAAGCCTCTACTGGCAAGGAAGCCCGGGAAGCTTCCCGCTCGATTACCTGTTCCATATTTTCGCGCATTATTCCTGCCTCATATCAACCTTCAGTGAATGGGAAGAGTTCCCCAGGAGTACCGTGCGCGGCACGGCTGTTCCCCTTATCAGAACAGTGCTTGCTCGGCATGAGTTTTACAACGAAATGAATCGTTGCTACGTCACAAAGGAGGGATCAAAGTGGCAGGTGGAAATGCAATTCGTGGTGCTCTAACTATCCAGCTTCCTCGATCAGGTTACTTTCAATGTTTATTTGTTGGACTCGCCCTGTTTTTTACGCGGCAGCAGCAAAATGGACACAAGCGCGTAGAGAGAGCAGCCGAGGATCAGAATGCCGTACACAACTTGCTCAGCATCCTTCTGTGGGTCGGCAAGCAATGAGACTCCCCACCATAGGAAACCTATAAAGATGGCAAAGAGGAGCAGGGTACTCATGAGCCTTTTATTCATTTAATCATCCTTCTCGTTCTACAAATACATTCCCCAAGTTACGCTTTCTGTTCGGCATCAACCCGTCGGTGGGATGCTATATCAATCCTATTCTATCACAGCCTGTGAACATGGATGCATGACAGGGGACACAGCTTTTGTGCCGTTTCCCTGGCATACTGTTCGATAATCTTCAGTGCCCACTCGCGGGACAATTCTAACCACACTTTGAAGATAATCTTGCCTTCGTTGTAGGCGTGGTTAATAGCCAACAGGCCGTAGGTAGGAACGCTCTCATAGTATGGCTTGACCGTGCTAAGCGCTAGGTATACACTGGTATTGTAGCCACTAACCGGAAGGAGCTATATGCAACCAGAACCCCAGAAGAACATACACGCCGCCGAGCTAGGCAGACAGGGCGGCCAGAAACGCATGGAGTAATTAAACGTCCAGGAACGCAGCGCACTTGCCAGATACGCCGCGCGGACACGCTGGCATTCTGCGCGAATCCCAGGCAGCGCGAGAACAGGCCCAGGAGCTCACGTACCTCATCCAGCAGGCATTAAAAAACGGCAGGCAACTACCCCTTGTCTGACACTAACGCTATGAAAAATTCTGAGTAATTTTGTTTTTCTCACCTTGAATAAAGGTTCCAACATCCCCAGTGATTTGCACATTGTACTTGCCCATAGCAGCTTGCTGCGGATTCACCAAAGTCATCACCCTTTGAGCAGCCTTGATGATAGCTTCATCTTGATCGGCCTGGACTTGGCTCAGTGCTTTTTTCAGAGGAGCTTCCCATGTCGTTGCATCGGCTTCATATTCATTTAGGGCAACTTCAGCACTTTGTTTGCCCGCAAATTTCTGTTGAAGAAGGCCTTTCAATCCTGCATATGCGTCATTAATAGCATCGCCAGCAACAGCCTGGGCAGCGGCAGCCACACCTACGGTCAAAGCAGAAAGGATGAGTGTTTAGAGGGTCCATCATCTTTCCTCTTTCATCTACAACGTTAATAGTCACGATTTATCTTGAAGCGCTCCCCATTTCGCTGAATCGCTCCACGAGTTCGCTTAGTTGCTTTTTCAGCCTCGCGATTTCTTCTTCTTGTGTCAAGCCCTGAGTTTATCAGAGAGGTTCTTTCTGCTTGAAGAAAACTGCTAAAAGTCTGCTTGATCGTGTTCTCATCGCCTACAATAAGACTGCCAACATCTCCTGTGATAGTTATGTTGGCTGACCTTGCTGCTTTCTCAATAGTCGGCTGTAGTTCAATAAAAAACTGCTTCAGGTCTTCATTCGCCTGTCTGTCTTCAGACATAACTTCCCCTATCACCTTTCGCAGGTCACCCTCATCAAATTGTTTGCCTTGGAGTGGCTCGACAAGCTTATTTACAGTGTTACCTCGCAGATGAGGACTGAGTGACCTCAGTTCCTTTTGAACTGATGTTGTCACAGTCGACGCTACCAGTCCGGCGGTTGCAGCTCCCACTGGCCCAAGAATGGGAAAAGTAGCCACGCTTATTATAGCAGTAACAGCCGTTTTAGTCGTCCAGTCGATTACTCGATCCGCCATTTCAACAAAAAAGTTGTTTAGGCCCCTTTCCACCTTATGGTGGACTTCCGACTCACGAAGATCTTCCGAAAACTTGCTTACCTCCCCCTTCTCGTGGACTTTCGACTCACGAAGGCCTTCCGAAAACTTGCTTACCTCCCCTTCCGCCTTCTCCAGCGCCTCCTGTTGCTGTGCGAGTTCGCGACGCACCTCGTCCACCTGGTCGCGGTGCTCCTGGCCTTCCTTGGAGAGTTGACGCTCCAACGCGGCTCGCTCTCCAGTGAGTTGGCCCAGCAGGGGCTCAATCTGGTGCACCTGGTCACGTACCTGCTCGGCCAGCGCTTCGTGTTGCTGCTGCTCTCGATTCAGAGCGTGTTGCAGCTCCACCGCTTGCTGCTCTACGAGCGTCGTCATGTCCTGGCGAAGCGTTGTAAGTGCCTCCTGTTTTGATTCATACCGTTGGCTCATTTGCGACCTGCCTTGCAGGGGATCCTCCTCCCGTTGCGGCAGATATTTTGATCTAGACCTTAGGATCCCTCGCGACCTACCTTGCAGGGGATCCTTCCTGGCGCGTTTGTCGTCTATCTCACCAGAATCATACCGGCCCATTTGCGACTCCTTTAGGTATCCCTATCAGTTTGATGATCTTCCCTCAACAACTATCAAACCTCGACTTCAATATTATACCTCATAGATACGATTGGAAGGGAATAAGCTGGTTTGTGCCATATACAAAGAGGTTCTGTCACATAACTAATGTGACAGAACCATATTTACTTCTGATGAGATTTCAAGCGACTTGAGGTCACTTTTACGACACTAATCATGGCAGAAAAACGACAAGGGGCGAGGGAATCGAGTGGTCTACTTTTCGCTTAACATTTTGAAAGAACACTAGGTGTGGTGGTCTACTTTTCGGCTATCAAAAACAAGCGAGTACCAACAATAACTGGCTATGCTTAAAGCTCATAAAACTGATGGTGATTATGAAGACGATAACAAAAGATGTCACTAACAGGGTGTTTTGGTCAAGCGAGTGTTGAAGAAAAAACATCCTCAGCAGAAGGAGATATAACAAGTACGAATCGGCGATGAGGAGAAACATCAAGCCGAGTGATCCCGCGAATCCAAGATGTCTGTCACGCTGGAGAAGTGCCCTATATGCAGCGCTTAAATTTTCTTTTTTGTTTTTACCAATTGGAATGAGGTAAGGGAGAACCATGCCAACAACGCCCAAAATAATACTTACTACCACACCAACGAATTGCCAAACCGGGTCACGCAATGGATCACTATTCGACCAGTGCATAGCTGATTTCCTCTTCTCCCAGCAAAAATACAAATCTTTCTATTCATGTATACGCAAAGTAGGAGATTAATTTAAATTAGAAGATTACAGTCTTACCCAAGACAATCCACAGCTAAGTCCATGACTTCTTCTTCGATTGTGGCGGTTGCTGATACTGCGGTTGTTGCGGTTGTGGGTTTTGTGGTGGTTGGAATTGCCCTGTATCCATGTTCTGTCTCTCCGTCTACTTTTCCCAATATGTATGAGGTTCCATGTATAGAGACGAAATCAAGCGGTTCGAGTAACAATGAGTGATCCAGGGTACAATAGTTTTTGTTCGGCGTGGAGGCTAAGTTCTAATCTTCCCCAACTTGTTTGATGCGGATATGTACAATAACCCTTGTGCCAGTTGGATACAAACTTTCGCTTGGGAACACATTCTCTCCTGGATAGAGAGGGCAGTAAAATTCCAACTCTACATGGATAATGCGACTAGCTACAAGTTGAGGTGTCATGGGTGAGGATATGGCGGAATTAAGCGACGCAATAGTTATAGCGTCCTCAAGATTTACGGCTTTAATAATCTTCCAAAGATCATTAAGCACTCGCTTTGGAATTTGAGCGTCTCTTTCTGGATGGATTGACGCTTCTGTATTCACTACAATACCGTCTCGGCCTTTTAATTGAATTTCCTTATGCAGCTTTATTATTGAAACATCTCCAGTTACTTGGGGTAGTTACAAAGTTGCTCTCAACAGAGGCCAACTAGTGAGAATATCCTATGTTGGGGAGATTATACCCAAAGAGGCATTTCTTATAAGCAATTTAACTTTTGAGCCTTGACTATCTAAATACCGTATGAACGCCTCAGAAGTCAGGGGAGCGTATCTGTTAAAAGCTTCCTTCCTCTGTCTGCTAATATGGTTAGCATAAGTAAATTCCATATAATTGAGTATCCCCAATTTTTCGGGGCAATTGAGCGAGTTTCTTATGAAGAAAGTCAAACGGCGCAGTTCCAAATCAAGTTCACTAGTAAGATATACATCCATTCCCTGATCGTAAATATCCAGCATTTGTGCCACAAACTTTTCGCAAGCAAGCCGCACTTCTGCTGCGAACTGATGCCGATTTGAAGGATTTCCCCATCTATATTTATTGTATTCATTAACCAATTTAGACAGTGCGATATTTATTGGAATATAGAGAGTTTGGAGATGGGAAATGATGTTAGCTCGATATTTTTCTTCCAACCTCTGTTGATATGCAACCTCTAGCTCTTTGATCTTCTGTTTGGCTGCTGAAGATGCTGCAAAAGCTCCTGCAATTGCTCCTACAGTTCCACTTCCTAAAATGGCAATTACAATTTGTGCCCAAAACGGAATATTATTCACGGCAAATTCTCTTCACTATTATTTCGATTAAGTTATTATTATTAACGAATGAGAAGACAAGTCACACTTTTCAAGAAATGTACGACGTGGAGGCTAAAATTTTCACTCCCAAAGACCTGGCTGCATTCTGGCAGTTCGGCGTAACGAACGTCGTTCTCCTATATTAAATGAGGTATAATTCTTCTAGAAGCAGTATAAAGGAGAGTAGGGGATGGACTCGCTTCGAGATAGTATATGGCAATTTGTAGGTGTTGTCGTTGCTATTGTTGGTCTCTTTTTTAATGCTTTTGCATTTCCAGATATTACTACTCGTCTGATTGGAATTATTGTTGTGCTATTTCTCGCAGTGGGTATTATAATCCTCTCAAGAACTATCAAACCAGAGAAAGGAAAAACGCCTGAGAGCATAACACCGTCAAATCCGGCTCAAAATGAGAGTATTTCAGCAGGTTTATCAATGCCCGACATTAATAGAGATCGTCCTTCCTCTACAATAGAGAAAACTGCAATGCAATTGATTGAGGAGGGTAACCATAGGTATCTTCAAAGAGATGACAGAGGGGCGAAAGCATTTTATGAGAGAGCCTCAATTCTTAATCCTGGTAACTCTCTTCCTTACTACTATTTAGGAAACATTTGGTATAAAGGTGGTCACTATGACGAGGCTCTTGGGTATTATCAGCGAGCAATTCAACATGATCCTGTTGATGCTCGCGCTTATTATCGTAAAGGAATGACACTTGAATGTCTAGGACGAGGGAGTGAAGCCAATAAAGCTTATAAGCAGGCAATCGCTTATCATTCAAGTATAGCATTCATGGATAAATCCCCTGTGAACGATATAAATTTTGACTTTGTTAAAATATATTATAAAGTAAAGTCTATGATAGGATGGGCAATACTGATAGGCATAGTTATCCTGGGTCTCATCGTTAATATCTTCCCTACAAAAGCTAATCAAACTAGCGCAATCTTCCAAGTAGTTACTATAGCAGAGATAATATTTTTTATACTCGTCTGGATTTTTATCAAGATTTCGCGGATGAGGTTGCATATACATATACCTTCTAGTGAAAAGAAAAATAAATAGTGGAGGAAGTACACTTTTCGGATAGGTAACCATTCAGATGTGCTAGAAAGCAAGCTGTAGGTTATCTGCCTGTAATCGAGGCGTCTTTTTGATGGATCGGGTTATGTTCTCACTGCTCAAACCGTTCGTCTTTTATTCGGTTCCTACCTCTTACAATCAGTCTCAACAAACGGTCGTTTTATGATACCAACGTTTTTACCACACTCAAGCTGAGCTCATCTGATTAATTGCTAGTATCAAAAAAGGTATTAAAAAACATAGTATCATGTATTGACTCATTGATGAGTTAGTGAGACAATCGAAGCATGGCCACCACCGAGCAAAAGCAGAAGTTATTGAGAGCAAAAGTCGCCCTGGCTATGCGTGACGAGTTCGGTAAGGTTCCCAAAGAGGCAGACATAGACTATACCTTTCACCTGACTAGAGTGCTCTACAAAGCCGTCTTAGGCACCCATTACATACGAAAGCAGCAACACAAGACTGGTCAGTTACCCTTATTCTAGGGCAGGGCGCATGTATGCTCATAGGCTACGCTAGAGTCTCCACCCACGAGCAGACTCTTAACCTGCAATTAGACGCCCTACATCAAGCCGGTTGCGATAAAACCTATACCGATACCATCAGCAGCGCCAAAGCCGAACGGCCAGGCTTACAACAAGCCCTCGACCAACTTAGAGCAGGGGACACCCTCATTGTCTGGCGTTTAGATCGTCTTGGCCGATCACTCCAGGAACTTATTACTCTAGTGAACACTATTCATGCCAAAGTCGCAGGCTTCAAAAGCCTGACTGAAAACATGTACACGACCACATCAGGCGGTAAGCTCGTCTTTCACTTCTTTGGAGCACTCGCTGAGTTTGAGCGTGACATTATTCGAGAATGCACCAGGGCAGGACTAGAGGCAGCGAGAGCCAGAGGCAGAAAAGGCGGACGGCCACCGCTCGACAAAGACCCTGCAAAGCGTAAGAAGATCGAAATGGCGAAAGCCCTGCATGCCGACCCACGCCATACCATAGAGGAGATTTGCGATACGCTGCATATATCCAGAGCGACGTTGTATAGGTATATGAGGAATTAAGTGAATTAAAAGTCATAGTACAGAGAAGCGTGAGTCAAGAAGATTTAGGATACAGTCCGCTTCTATCGAGCCACTCGTCAACAAATCGGTCACTATTCCCTGCATAGCCGAACGATCGGGTAAACTCCTGCACAATCTCATATAGTATCTCAGTTCGTGTAGTAGGATCATTTAAATCGCTAACAGTCGGCTCAATCTTCCATGCGAAGTATCCCTGTAAGTTTCGGAGCGATGTATATGGGCGCTGGGGACGATCTGTGAGTAGAAGGGCAGTATTATCCAGAGTAACTAAGCTCACGTTACACATGAGTGAACCTGTATAAGCCAGTTTGTCGTAGAGCTTACCAGCATATCTTAGGGTTGCTTCTACGGAGGCTAGAGCGGGGCCGAAATAGATGAAGTCGTTTGGCTCATTCTCTTGCTCCTGTAACACTCTTTCGTATGTCGCTACCACCCCAGATCTTGTTAATAAGCTAAAATTCGTGGCGAGGCCCCGGGTGCCTGCTTCGTATTTGTATGCACCTTCTTGGAAGACTTTTGTCTGGCTATCGACCTGAGGATATTCATAGCCAGGTAGCAAAGTTGGGATGCGCTCATTCATCAAGTGTATGTTAAGTGTTTGCACATCACACATGATTTCTCTAGGGAAAAGCGGCACAAGCACCGTCCGCAACATGCCCAAATGATAGATAGGTTTTATATCGGGACCGATTAGTACTCTTGAATCTTTCCTTTTATCTGTACGATTTTCAGCTTCAAATATATCCTTAACGGCTTCAAGGGCCTGTTTGCGTAGCTCAACTGATCGCTCTCGTTTATTCCTTAAAAAATCCCACTCACCATCAGTCGCAAAGCGCTCCCAATCCGTATGGCCAGCTCTGTCAGCACGACGCACGTACAACTGTGACCTATTAAATAGCCAGTGCGGTGCTTCGTGGCTTTCAGGAACATAGATGAGAACAAATGTTTTGCCATTCTCCGGTTCGCAGACATGCACATCTACACTGAGGTAGGGGTACATGTTATCGACGATCATGCTAGTGACGCTTAGTGGCAACGATTCTTTCCATTCCATGCCTTCGACGGGCAGCTTTGGTTTATCATCCTCGTCGTCAACACCCGCGATAATAAAGCCACCTCTCGTATTGGCAAACGCCGCCATAGTTTTAAGGAGCGACTTGCTTGTCAGGTCGCTCTTATAATCTAGGTTAATACCTTCTCTAACTTGCTTATCACAAAAGATTTTAACGTCTTGTATAATCACTTCGCTAAGCGGCTTACCAAATATACTTGTTTGCATGGTTATACCTACCGATCTATAAAACAAGAAAACCACCATACCATTGTAATCATGACCCATCCTCCGGCTTCGTCCGCGAATCCCTTATGAACTTCTCCAAATCTTCACGTCGTACCAGATATGCTTTTCCTGGCCGGTAGGCGGGGAGCTTCTTAGATCGTATCCAAGCGCGGATCGTATCAAGCGGCACACTTTTATCAAGCAGCTCATAAATATCCTCAACCGTGAGCCAGTCCTTCTCTTGCACGGCAACACCTCAAAAATAGATGTAATCTAAGCTATTCAAGCCAAGTATACAAGCCGCGTCAAATGTCCCCTATCCTAAGCAAATCCAATCAAACATTATTAACTTTAGAATAATATGCTATACTCATGTAAACTATCTATCTCAAGTAACGCAAGCATCACGAGGGAGAGTTTACAATGCCTGTTATTTCTGTCACCCGTAGTTTTTCTGTTCCAGTGCTCTTAGACATTGAAAACCCGGAGTTTGCCCGCCTGTACGAGCTTGGCGTGTTCTGGGCCATGTACGGCGAGGAACAGGGCGACGGGCCGTACCGCGATGACTACCTGATTGAAAACATGGAGCGCGGCATCAAAGACGGCTGGTACGACAGCCTGTCGTCGCCCTGGTTCGCTTCCGTAGGCTTTTACTTGGGGATGGTGCATGGCGGCATGCTTGACCCAACCACCTGCCTGCTTCGCCCTTCAGAAACATTAGTTGTTTTGACAGACCCGGATTTCTCGCAGGGCTACCATGTTGGCCGCGATTACTATTTTACCGAAGCATTGTTAGAAGGCCGCCAGTTGACCGACACGCTGTTTATTGAAGCCATCAATAGCCTGGCGCTCGATCACGCGACATACCACGATCCCGAAGAGGTTATACGCTACAGCTTAGGTTGCCGGATAGGAGAGCTGAGCGGGGCACTATTGCCGCAAACCGTAGCTGTCACTCATCAGTAAGTTGTTCGTTTATATAGTAGAAGTTTTGTTCGATTGTCTGAAAGGGATATGCCTGTGGCAACATCAGAGAAATCCGCTACCCATCCAACCGTCGTCGATATTTACTGCCGCGTCAGTACCGACCCGCAAGAGGACAACACCAGTCTGGACGAGCAGGAAGCCGCCGGGCGGGAATATTGCCGCGCCAACGGGCTAATTGTCGGCATGGTGCACCGCGAAACCTTTAGCGGCTACCAGTACCGCGAGCGTAAGAAGCTGTCGCTTATGCGCGAGCGCTACCGTGAAGGAAAAATACAAGGCGTCGTCATCCGCACCTTAGACCGTCTTTCCCGTTCCCAAACCCACGTTGCTATCTTAATGGAAGAGATGGAGCACTACGGCATTACCCTCTACAGCATCAAAGAAGTCATTGATGACACTCCTATGGGGAAATTCGCCCGCATGGTCCTGGCTTTTGTCGCTGAGATGGAGCGCGAAAAAATTATGGACAGGACGGTAACGGGCAAAATCAATAAGGCCGAGCAAGGCAAGGTGGTGAGTGGTAACAAAGCGCTCTACGGCTGGAAATGGGTGCACAACGATAAAGGCGAACGTGACTATTTGGTACTCGATGAAGCCCAAGCCGCCGTTCTACGGCAAGCAGGCCAGGAATACGCCGACGGAGTTTCACTGCGCCAAATCCTCAAGCGGCTTGAAGCAGATAACGTACCGGGACCAGGCGGCGGCCGCTGGTATCCGCGAACCTTGCGGCATACCCTCACCGACCCGCGTATGACCGGCAAAAACGTTCAGATATTCGTCAACCACAAGAAAGATGCCAAACAGCATTTGGCACCTGTGGACTTACCCGACGGCACCTACCCGCGCATCTTAAGCGATGAGGAATATGCCAAAATCTTGGAACGTTCCTCGCTCAATGCACAACAAGCCAGCCGCAATTCAAAGTATCCCGAGATGTTTTTATTGCGTGCCGGTTTCGCACGGTGCGCCTACTGCAAACAGACGATGATGGGAAGGCGGTTCCCCTCACGTGGCGGTGACTGGTTTGGCTACGAATGCTCGAACCGATCAGGCAAGTGTACGCGGTTCGCTGTTCCGGCAGTTAAACTTGATGCGGCTGTTTGGGACGTCATGGAGCAGTTGGCAGATCACATCCCGTTAATTGAGCAATCTATACGTTTGGCGATGCAAAACCGTTCATTAGACGAAGACCTAAAAGCGACTGACGCTGCGCTGACAGATTGGAAAGCCCAGGTGGAAAACTACGAGGGCGACCTGCAAAACAGCAAATTACGCGGCACAACCCGCGTGGGCATTCTGAACTTGCTTGACGCCGCCAACACAATGGTTGAACAGTTGGAAGGGCAGCGTGCGGAGCTGGTTATGCACACCGTTGACCGCGATAAGGTACACGCTGAATATGAGAAAGTCCTCGATTGGTGCAAACAGATCAAGAGCGAACGGGAAGAACTGACCTACACCCAAAAGCGCGACTTTTTATACATGCTGGGCGCTACCGTCTTAGTCTACAAACAGGAATATACCGGCGCAGAGCCAACCTGGGACATCCGGGTCGCCTTACCAAAAGTCCAAGAGATCATATATCAGGGGAAAGGAGCCGCTTTTGGAAATTCTCTTTCCACAGATATGACCTTGCGAGTATCTCTTCCGCGCTTTTCATTGAGAAATCCGTAACGCTGCCGCCCATGATATGGGCGATTTCTCGTACACGCTGTTCGGGGCGCAGTTCGTTTACAATCGTAATTGTGCGCTCGTTAAAGATTTGCTTATTGACATTGTAATGCGTATCGGCGAAAGTAGCAATCTGCGGTAAGTGTGTGACACAGATGACCTGGTGGTTACGCGTCAGTTGCCACAGCTTTTCTCCGACAATCTGCCCGCTTCTTCCGCTGAGACCTGCATCAATCTCGTCAAAGATCAGTGTAGGGGTTGCATCGGCAGCCGCAAGGATCGTCTTCAGCGCAAGCATTAAGCGCGACGTTTCGCCACCGGATGCTATCTTCGTCAAAGGCTTAAGTGGCTCGCCCGGGTTGGGAGCGATCAGGAACTGCACGCGGTCAATGCCGGTCACATCGCAGAAATAATGCTGCTCGGGCTGCCCATTAATGCTTGCTGGCACTCCGTTTGGGTCGGGAACCTGCCCGATTTCGGCAAAAAAGCGCGCGCCTTTCATGTTCAGATCGTCCAACTGCTCTTCCATTGCCGTCGCCAGTCGTGCCGCCGCCTCGCGCCGCCTATCAGAAAGCTCCTGGGCGATGTGCCCAATCTCCTGGCGGAATTGACCATCCTGCTGCTGCAAGGTTGCGATCAGCTCATCGCGATGGATGATACCCTCGAGTTCCGCCTGGTCTTTTTCGGCGCGCTCCAGGATTTCCTCGATAGTGGTAACACCATATTTTCGTTTCAGCCGCGCAATCAGGTCAAGCCGCTCTTCGATCTCGGCCAGGCGTTGCGGATCATCTTCGATATCGCTCTGGTAGCTGCTGATGCTCGCGGCAACATCCTCCAGGCGATAAATAGCCTCAGACAGGTTTGCCTCATGCTCTTCCAAACTCTTGTCGAGGCGGGAGAGTTCGTTCAATGCCTTGAGTGCAGGACGCAACTGGTCGAGTGCTGGCCTGTAATCATCTGCACCCTCGCCGCCTTTGAGAGACTCGTACACGAGCGTGCACAGTTCGCGTAGCCGTTCCGCGTTGTCCAGTACTTGACGTCCCTCTTCCAGTTCTTCTATCTCGCCCGGTCGTAGTTCTGCCTTCTCGATCTCCTCGATCTCGTAGCGCAGAAATTCAGCATGGCGGACCAGTTCGCTTTCATTTTGTTTCAGTTCGAGTAGCGTCTTGCGTGCATTGCGCCACGTGGTCACTTTGGCGCTAAGTTGCTCGCGCAATGGTAAAAGCTCGGCATAGCGGTCGAGAAAGTTGACGTGCTGTTCTGGACGCAGCAGGCTCAAATGCTCGCTCTGGCCGTGAATATCCACCAGCCAGCTTGCCACCTGTTGCAGCACCTGTTGCGTAACGGTGCGGCCATTGACGCGTCCCACTGTACGCCCGGAAGCGAAGATATCGCGGGAAAGGATCAGCAGGCCGTCATCAGGAGCGATGTCGTAGGCATGCAGAAGCGTCGCGAGCGCGATGCCCGCGTCGGCGCTTTCTGCATCTGCATGACTGGACGCGATAAATCTTGCTCCTACATCAGCCTGTTGTGTATCAGCCTTTGCCAGCGTGTCAAACAGGGTACCTGCTCCATTTGACCCTGCATCCAGCGTAGCCTCGAATGGCTGCCAGTTATCGCTAATGGGCGGCAAAGCTCCAATAGAAAAGACTCCTTCAACTGTTGCGCGCTCGCAGCCAGCACGCACCATCTCGGCGCCGATTTTGCCGCCAAGCAGAGCACCCACAGCGTCAATAATGATTGATTTGCCCGCCCCTGTCTCACCTGTAAAAACATTGAACATGCGATGAAGGCGCAAGTGCAGGTTATCGATGATTGCAAAGTCTTTGATGTTTAATTCAAGTAACATGAATTCTCGTCGACTCGTCACCTTTCAGCTTTGCATGAATCTTCTGGTAGAAATAAGTTGGCGGCCTGCGCCTGAGAAACCTGGTAACATGCTGGCTCTTGTGCACATGAACCTTCGCACCATCCTTAATCTCGCGGTTGATCTGGCCGTCCGCTGAAAAGACGCCATTTTGCCCGCCGGTAAATATCTGCAATTTTATCTTCGTATCCGGCGGCAAAATCAACGAACGATCAGACGCGAGGTGTGGTGCAATCGGTGACAGCACAATGTTCTGCACCTGTGGGTGCAACAGCGGCCCTCCTACAGCCAGGTTGTAGGCCGTCGAGCCAGTTGCGGTCGATACGATGATGCCATCAGCAAACGTCGTGCTATAAAAGTCATCATCAACCCAGGTGCGTATTTGTACTACACGCGGCCACATACCACGCGCAATAACGATATCATTTAGAGCGAGTAACTCTTCGCACATGCCATCCTGATCGAGCGTGGCAAGTAGCATAGTCCGTTCATCGATCCATACCGAGTCTTCTCGCTTCAGGTAATGGGGAAGTTCTTCGAGCACCTCGCCAGGCTCAAGTTCGGTCAGAAAGCCAACCCGTCCAAAATTGACAGCCACTATCGGGAGTTCGGCATACGCGCAGAGGCGGGCAGCATGGAGAATGGTGCCATCTCCGCCCAGAACCAGCGCGAGGTCGCACTCCATAAGTAAAGGGTCAGGAGTCTCTTCACTTTCATAGCGGCTATCGAAGCCGCGTACATCATATCCTTGCTGTTGTAATGCTGGTATGAGCTGGTTAGCAACTTCCGA
>Ga0137371_10001008_pt1 | contig 21822 bp, 17 predicted proteins | sample SagtaG_7_FD_104919 | JGI IMG/M metagenome (GOLD analysis project Ga0137371, IMG submission 104919) | Vadose zone soil microbial communities from Sagehorn Ranch, Mendocino, California, USA - Sage1_R_40_16 metaG | ecosystem: Environmental > Terrestrial > Soil > Vadose zone | place: USA...
CTCAAAAACCTTGATGAAATGCACCCCTTGGACGGCAACTCCACGTTTCTGAAGTCTTACCATTACTTGACCCGCTTCAGGATCAGGGAGCGCAGCACCTGTTGTGGGGTCAATCCATTGCGACCGGTCCCGGGATTTTTCAGGCCGCGCTCCAGATCACGTCGTACTGCCTCGATCATCTCTTCGTGGTCGTCCAGAAAATCGGAGATGGTTTGCAGAACCGGCTCCAGCAAAATGCCCTGCTGCAGCAACTCCCAATCGGCGAAACTGATTTGCGGCTTCGCAGTTCTCGGCACGCTTCAGTCCTCCGCTTTTTTCGAAGCCTTATCCCGCTCCCGTTTCAACGCTTGGACATAGCGCGGTGCGGCCTGGTGGAGCAGTTCCTGCAGAGCACGCCCGTTGTCTAACCAGCGCTGGACTTGGGGAACTAATTCCTCGGGCACGTACAGGGAAAAACGGCGTCCTTGCTGGCGGCAATAGAGGACATGGCTGGGGTGCTTCTCCCCGGAACGACAGGCGGGGCAATTCGGGCGAATGCAAGGACTGCGACGAAAGTTGAGAGAGCCGAGGGCGGCAGGCCACAGGTTGGCGGTCTGCTGTTGCAACCAGCGTTGGACGTCGGCAAGGGATTCGGGTTTCGGTCGGGATTTAGTCGGCATGCTGTATGTATAACACCACTCATACATACATGTCAAGGGAAAAATATAAAAATGCACGAAATTCTGCTCGAAAAATCGCGCGCCAGGCTGATTTCATGCGGCGATTTGAGTTTCGCGCCAGAAACTAGCTAGGGCCGGGCAGGCCCGATGTGAAGCCTGCGGAGATGCGGCGCAGCAAGGCCCATCGATGAAACAGGAACCCGCCGAAAGTGCTCTGGTTGAAACCAAACCAGGCTTCGTAGGAATCCTCGCCCTTTTTTAAGGGCGGGGAGAATGTCAAAAGCCGCGGTCCTCAGTGACGGGCATTCCCGAATAATGCACGTGGACGAGCCGCCAGCCGTCAGGCATTTTTCGATATACCTGCGTTTCCCGGCCGCGCGTCGTTACCGGAGAACCATCCTTGCGAAGCTTGGCGGTGAAATCCCAATAGAACTCCGCCACGGCAGCGTCGCCGAGCATCTGCACCGCGACGTCGTGAACGCTGAGCTTCCGCTCGGAGAACATCCCGCCCATCAGCCGCGTGTACACATTTTGTTTGATCTGCTCGAATCCCTGTTCATGCCCCAAAGGATGAATGAACGAGGCCTCAGGGGAATTCCACCAAATCTGGGAGGCCAGGGCGGCATCGGCGTCGCTAACCGATGTCGCATATTTCGCAATGAGGTTCTTGATTTCCTCAGCCGTCTCGGTGCCCTCAGAAGCGTTTAAATCGCAGCCGGCAGAAGCGTGCTCTCCGGTGGCATGGGGCTTCGCCCCTTCCGCCATGATTCTTTCGATTTCGTCTGGATCGCGTGGCAGTCGCTCGCTGAGCAGCTGGTAGCCGGAGTCGGTGACGAGGACGTCGTCTTCAATGCGCACGCCCAGATTCTCTTCGGGAATGTAGATGCCCGGTTCGACGGTGACCACCATTCCCGGCTGCAGCGGGCTGCAATGGTCGCCCGGATCGTGTACATTGAGGCCGATATGGTGGCCCAGGCCATGAATGAAATATTGGCCGAGCGGCCTGCCCTCGCGGTCTTTCCCGTGCGAGTTGATATAGTCGTAGGCGATGTTCATCAGCCCATCTTTCTTGCCGCTGCAAGAAAAATGCGCGCCGGGCTTGAGAGCTGCGAGCGCCGCGTTTTGCGCGCCAAGAACGATTTCGTAGATTTCACGCTGGCGCGCTGTGAACCTGCCGCCCGCGGGAAGCGTGCGGGTGATGTCCGCGGAATAGCCGGAATATTGCGCTCCGACATCGAGGACGACGATCTCGCCATTTTCAATCTTGCGCGAAAGATTGTCGTAGTGCAGCGCGGTCGAATTCGGCCCCGCGCCGACAATCGGTGCGTATCCTTCTCTTTCCGATCCGCCCATGGCGTGTACTTCCACCATTTTTGCCGACACCTGATATTCGTACAGGCCCGGGCGCATCATTTTCATGGCTTCGAGCTGCGCATCCAGCGACAAATCGATGGCCCGCTTCAGGAACGCAATTTCTCCGGGAGACTTGATCGGGCGCATCGCTGCGATCTGCCCGCGAACGTCTTTGAGCTTGGCCTGCGGCGCGGCAAGCTGAAGCCAATCGACGACCGCCTTTTCATGTGGATATCCACCGAGTTCTGTGTTGTAAGGAAGAATGGTGTAGAGGGTCGGATAGAGCTTGGCGAGGTTTTCTACCGTGGCGCGCATCTCGGGGAACGACTTTACGCTCGGGAACCCTGTGCGCGCCTCGATGCCGGGATCCGAAGACGACATACGGACGCCGTTCCATTTTTCTTTATCGGGGCTCTTCGGCGGAAGAAAAAGGATTCCCCGCTGCCCGTTCAAGGACGCGTCTGCCGGTGCCGCGTGGTTGCCCTGAGCCGGCGGGAGCAAGATGAGGCCCGCGCCTTCTTCGTTGTGCCCGGTCAAGTAATAGAAATTCTCTTCCTGCGCAAAAACGTAATCCTGAGAGATTTCTTCTCGGCCCGTGAAGCCCCAGAGGATGATGGGCGCGTCAACCTGGGAAGCCAGCTTCGCGCGGCGTTCGGCGTAGACGCTGTTCGGTTCGCGTTCGCGGCGCTGCTGTGCTTCGACCCGTTGTGCGCTCAAGCTCACAAAAACAACCGCTGCGACTACCCACGGTCGACCACTCATACTTTCACCTCAACCCTGCGCGGATTCTTCCTCCCCCGGTGCAAGGGGAGTGGCAAGTCGGCTGGCACTGCCGGCGGCGAGCCGCTCGCAGCACGCGATTTTATCCGAAGTCGGCGGAATGACACAGGCGCGTAGCAGGAAATGTTCAATTCGGTATCGGATGCGGAGACCGTTGTCAGGCAACCGTTTCTTCTGCTGGTGATACCTAGAAGCTAGGCAAACCGATCCCTGAGCGCAATGAGGGTTGGCTATACCTCCGAATTCCTTGCCTGTTCGGCTCCTTACTCCTGTTCACGCTTTGTTTTGTCGTCTCCTCTTGTGGCATCCCCTTTTCACATCTATAATGTTTATTTGAGCGGAGTCCTGGGGCACCTTCCGTGCTATCCGGACTCCGCGGTCTTTTTCAAGGGGTTTGAATCGGCCGCCGGGATGCGCGTCCGCGGCAAGCACATGACCATGTCTGATCCACTGGCAAAAATTAAGAGAAAACTCCAGGAAGAAATCGACCAGCTCTCCCACGAGCTCAACATCGAGCTTCCCAAGGAAATCGCCGTCGCTCGCGCGCACGGCGACCTATCCGAAAACGCGGAATACAAATTCGCCAAGGAGCGCCAGACCTACGTCAACGCCAAGATTGCACAACTCAAGAAGCGTATGGGCGACCTCGGCATGCTCAACCTCAACAATATCCCCAAAGACCGCTCCGGGTACGGCTCGCGCGTCGTGGTTCTCGACGTCGCTCGCGACGTGAAGGTGGAATATAAGCTGGTCAGTAGCGAAGAGGCCGACGCCGAAAAAGGCCTCATCTCTACGACCTCGCCGATCGGCCGTGCCCTGCTCAACCGCAGGGTCGGCGATGAGATCGAAGTTGCCACGCCTGCGGGCAAGAAGGAATTTGAGATCGTTGAGCTTGTAACCATTCACGACGGCGAGTAACCTTCTTTCTGTTGGTCTTGTTTCTCGTCCCGCCAGCACTGGGGGCCTTATGTTCTGGGGAGCCGGCCCGACGCTCGGGCTTCTTACGTTTTGCGGTTATTTGCTTTTTCTTTTTGGCGCCGTCCTTGTGTGGCGCAACCGGAACAACTTCTTGCTGTGGATCCAGGACGAGATTTCCTTTTTCCAGCGCAGCTTTTCACGTTACACTCCCGCCGGCCCTTTCTATATCCCCCGCTCGGATTCCCGCTTCAAATCCGTTCCGCATTACCTCCTGAATTCGCTTTCGCGGCTTTCCGAGACGCGCATCAATGGCGGCGCTGTGCTCCTCCTCGTCGGCCTGCTGCTTTTTCTGTTGGATTTTTACATCTGATTTTTCGCGTTGTTCTTTATTCACGAGGTTACGCCCTGCTTTTCCGCGCGCTCCGCAGTCTTCGTCACCACTCGATTTTCGCGCCTCAGTGGACAAATCGAACTCGCTTTGCGATCCTCATTTCGATGAAACCCGCTCTGATCGTTCACGGCGGCGCCTGGGACATTCCTGACGAGGCCGTCGATGCCTGTAAGTCCGGTTGTCGGCGCGCTCTTGCTGCCGGTTGGTCGATCCTTTCAAAAGGTGGCAATGCTCTCGAGGCCATCGAAGCCGCAGTCATGGTATTGGAAGACGATCCTGTTTTCGACGCGGGCTACGGCTCGCACCTGAACCGGGACGGCCGCGTGGAGTGCGACGCCATTGTGATGAACGGCGCGACGCTGCGTGCTGGCGCGGCTTCCACGCTGCAGCGGGTGAAGAATCCCATTCTGGTGGCTCGCGCGATCCTCGAGAAATGCCCGCACATGATGCTGGTTGGGGAGGGCGCGGAACGATTTGCGAGAGAACAAGGAATCGCGCTGTGCGATCCGGAGGAGCTGATCAGCGATGCGGGGCAAGAAGCTTGGCTTAGGTGCAGAAACGACAAGCACGCGGCCGAGCATCATCGCGGTCACGAACAGGGAACCGTAGGAGCCGTGGCCATCGATCGGGAAGGAAATCTGTTTGCAGCGACTTCCACCGGCGGCACTTGCTGCAAACTTCCAGGACGCGTCGGCGATTCCCCGCTGATCGGCTGTGGCTGTTACGCCGATTCCGAAGCCGGCGGGGTCTCCTGTACCGGCTACGGCGAAGCCATCATGAAAATCGTGATGGCCAAAACTGCCGTCGACCTCCTGCGTGAATCGGCGATCTGCATGGCTACTGGGGCCGGCGAACCCTGCGGCGTTTCCTCCGGGCAACTGGCCGCTCGTGAAGCTGTGCATCTGCTCGCGAAACGTACCCATGCCACCGGCGGCCTGATCCTCCTCGATTGCCATGGCCATCCTGGTTTCGCATTCAACACTCCGCGCATGGCCTACGGCTACGTGGCCCTTGACGGAAATCTCGTCACCGCTGTTTAGCGCCGCCCCCCAACCCCCTCTATCTGTATCCATCAATCGTCGTTGTCTTTGTTCTTGTGATCGACCGGGACTTCTTCGGTATCCAAAACTCCCAGGCGCATTGCCTCATAGGCCGGCAGCACCGCGGATGGCGGCAGGTGCGAACCGTCTCCCCGGCAGGCAAACCAGATAATGGCGTTTAGTGCTTGTGGATCGGCCATGTCCGCGTGCTCCAAATCCTGCCGCAACGTTTTTTTCATCCATGCTGCAGTGACTTTGTCCTTGGCCTTACCCGTCATTAGGTTATCGGCGGCAATCGTCGGCAGCGCTGCTTTGTAGGGCGTCAAATCCGGCTTGTCCTGAAAGATGTCCATGGGGATCGCGGAGGCATCCAGCTGGTTCATCGCGCGAATCCCGAGCAGCATTTCGATGGTTCGAATCATGCTCACGGTGCTGTGAAATTTGTGGATCAGCGTGCCGCGCTTGTTGTACGCGCTGATGGCCAGGCCCACCGAGCGATGTGAATCCACATGATCCGGCCCGGACTGCGCATCGTCTTCGACCGCGAAGATCGCGGTGTCTTTCCAATACACGCTCGAAGAAACCGCTTCGACCAGCCGCCCGACGGCGTAGTCGTTGTCCGCAACCATGAATTGCGGCGTCGGAAACCCTTCTTTGATTCCCGTGGTGTGATCGTTGGGAAAGCGCATCACCACGAGCGCCGGCATGGGGTCCGGTTTGCCTGCCTCGCGCTCGGCGACGAGTCCCTTAAACTCCGCGAGCCATTCGCCAAACCGCGAGTTCCCCCGGCAGCTGGCATGGGCATGGTCTTCGGTCACCGCGGCGTCCGGGCGTCCCGGCGCTTCGAGCGCGGCTTTGTAGCAATCCACGGTCATGATGTCCGGCGCCGTGAGGTCGAAGCTGCGGAAGCTCGGGCTGTGATGATTCGCGAGAGAAGCCTTGTTGGGAATGTCGCGAACGGCTTTCGAAATATCCGGATATCCCTTGTGGCGCCTCTGCTTTGCTGTCGCCACGTCATTCGCGGAAATCACCGTGATGAATTCCCCGTAATTCCGGTAACTCAATCCTGCGCGTGCGGCGGCGTCCCACAGGTAAAGCGTTTTCGGCTCGCCGAGGTCCGTGAACCCTTGCCGATAGGGCAGATGCTTTTCTAACAGATCGGTCAACGCTGCCAGGGCGTCACCCTGGAATTTATCGAGTTGCAACTCGCCAGGTGGTTCGTAATCCGGCAGGCGGTTGTAACCTTCAAAGTCATACGTGCGCCCGCGGTCGGAATAGTTCCAGCGAAAGGCCTTGTCCACGTAATCGTTCGAAAATGCGGCCGTCGCCCAGTTGTGTCCGTCGGGGCTCGCTTCGGAATTCACGAAAAAGCGGTCGAAGAGGCCGAAACGATCGGCCAGCGCATGATGATTGGGTGTCACCGCTTGTGAGGTGCCATCGGGACGGCGCGCCGCGTCGCCTTCGCCGAAAATCGCCAAGCCGGGGTCGCCATCGGCAGCGTGGCCGTCACCTGAACTTTTCACGTCGCCGAACACCTGGTCGTAGGTGCGGTTTTCCTTGATGATGTAAATGACGTGCTTGATGGGGCTTTCGCCGGCAAAAAGCCTTGGCGGAGCAAAATCCACGAGCCCATCGTTCTGCATGGTTTGTTGGGTGTAGTGCGCCAGTGTCGGGTCATCCGGCAGCGCCACGAAGCCGATATTTCCCGAGACGATCGAGCCGCTGTACTGGCCGCCCTGGCGATGGTTTTCCTTGCGGGGAGGAAACGCTGCGTTTGGCGGGTTCGGGGTGTAGCCGGAGTTGCTTACACGCATCGAGGAGGGTTCGAATCCCGTCCCTTTGCCATTTCCGATAAAAAGTCTTCCGTCCGCCACCGCAACCGCGGATGGGTATTGACCCGTTGGAATAAATCCCAAAATCTTTGACTTTGCCGCGCCTCCGTTCTCCAGGGATTTTCCGCCGCGAGCCTTTTCGGAAAGCGCCACGACAGCGACGGCGTTGCTGTGAGCGTTCGCGACATAAAGGGTCTTTTCATCCTCGCTGAGCGCCACTCCCTCTGGGCTCGATCCCGGCAGAGCGCTCTCCGCGAGACGCACGTCAATTCGCTCGATGTCCTGATCCGAGGCTGTGTCAATCACGGAAACGCTATCGGCGTTTGAATTGGCCACAAACAGCCGCGTGCCTTTGGCATTCGGCTCCATCGCGGTCGGATGCCTGTCCACGCTAATGTATTTTTCCACGAAGGCCTTGCCATCGAGCGAGACCACGGCGACCGAAGAATCGTTCCAGCAGGAAACATAAGCCCGCGCCTTCTTCCCGTTTTCGAGGAGTACAACCCCGTATGGATAGATGTTCCCGTTGAGCTTTCCTCGGTGATGCAAATCGACCCGCTGCATTTTTCGCGCGCCGTTCAGGTCGCGGACAATGGTTACGCTGTCACCCAGATTGTTGGCAGTAACCAGCGTGCGGCCGTCCTTGGTCACCGCGAGGCCGGTGGGGTAGAGTGCCGCTTTCCCTCGGTTGTAGTCCTTTGGCGACACTTCCCCGGGATTGCTGATCAGGAAAAACGGCGCGGTAACTTTTGTGCCCGGCCCGGGCGAAGCCGGTTGGACCGGAGTGACGGCTTTCGGATCGAAGCGGAAAATCCACACCTTGTTTTCGAATCCGCCGGAAACATACATCGCAAAACTGCGCTCCGCCGATGCCACGGGTGCAAAAGCCAGCCCGACATTCGCGCTTTGCGGCGTGGGGAAATAGACGTTTTGCGTCACTCGTGGCTCGGGCGTTGCGTTCAGGTCGATCACCGCAATCGATTGTTGTGCCCTGTTGGTGTCATCGCTAAACTGCACGCCAAAACCGCTGTTCACAACCAGCAGATAGCGGCCTTTTCCGTCGTGCCCGAGCTTGTCCGGGCTCCGCAACATGGTCATGGGCATGGCCCCCACGGCCGGAAGTTCTGTTCCCGCATCCATCACGAGCGAGCCGGCGGGTGTAATGGGCCGGCCTTCTCCCGCCGGCTCCTGCTGCCCGCCGGCGATTCCAGAAAACAGTGTCGTCGTAAGGAAAAGCCCACTGCAAAAGCGGAATGTCATGAATGCACCTGCCGAAGTTAAGATTTCTTGTCGCATCGTTTTTCGTGCGGTTCCAAATGTACGCGCATTCGAGCCTAAGGGAAAATTGTTTCGCTCGCATAAACACGCCGACGCCGCCCTGGTGAGCCGGAATAAATTTGACCGGAAGCGCGCCTGCCCTTTAGCATGAATAATGCGTAGTTCCCGGCCGCTAAACAAAAGCCACTCGGACTCGGAATGAAGATCAAACTTTTGCTTGCCACCTTTTTGTGTTTTTTACCATGGAGTTCACCGTCGGCGCAGACCATCGACGAAATTATAAAAAAGGCCATCGAAGCGCGCGGCGGAATCGACAAGATCAAGGCGGTCGAATCGGAGCGGATCACCGGGCGAGTCGCCTTTTCCCAGGGCCTCGAGGGCACGGTGGTGCTGGAGCTCGAGCGCCCTCACAAGCTGTATTCCGAAATCACCGTAGAAGGGCAGAAGGTTCTGCGCGCGTACGACGGGAAATCCGCCGGCTGGACGGTGAATCCTTTCACGGAGAACAAGGGGGTGGTCGAGATGTCTGCCGATGAACTGAAGGATATGCCTGATGAATCGGACCTCGACGGCCCGCTCGTGGATTACAAAAGCAAAGGGTCGCAGGTGGAACTGGTCGGGAAGGAAAACTCAGACGGCAAGGCAGTTTATCGTTTGAAGGTAACCAGCAAGAGCGGGGAAGTCCGCTCTTATCTCATCGACTGCGCCACGTTCTTGACGACCAAATGGGAAGGGACTCGCAAGGTCGGAAACGAGCCGCTTCCCTGGGAGAGCGTCCTCTCCGATTACCGCGAAGTCCAGCGAATGAGGTTCCCCTTCAAAATTGATCAGGGCAGCCCCGGCACGGAATACCAACAGACTCTTACGATCGACAAAGTCGAAATCAATCCTAAAATCGACGAGTCGCACTTCGCCAAGCCCGTTGCCGCTCAGGCGGCGACGTCCACCACTGGCCCCGCAGCAAGCAAGCCCTACTAAGGCTGACGCCTCGAGAGCCTCTGTCGCGGGTTGCTCAAGGAAATAAGGGCTCGCCCGGCGGGTGCTTTCGCCAGCTCCCGCAATCGCCTTTCTGTTGCTTAGCCTCCCCGGCATGCATACTATAATCGGAAAGATTATGGAGCTGGCACTCAACCTGGTCTGGGTCGGCGTGGCCATCGCTGCGATTCTCGCGCAGATCCTCACGCTGTCTGGCAGCGCTGCATCCTTGCGGCGCCCGGCGAGTTATGTCCGCAAACTGATGGCCATGGGCTGCTCCCTGGTGATCCTCTTTTTCGTCATCTCGATGACCGATGATCTGCACAATCAGCAAGTTCTGGTCGAAGACAGAAAGAGTGCACGAATTGCGGCGGCAACCACAGCGAATCCAGCCTCCTGCAGACCCCTTCCTACCCACCTTCTCCTGTTTTCCCCGCCCCTGGCGCTTTCCTCGTCTGCGCCTGCCGCAAGAAGGGGAATCGAAAACACAAAGTTTCTGCCCATTGCTGAGGTCGCCCACGAAAACCTCTGCGGCAGAGCCCCTCCTCCGTCGCTCTCGTAACCCGTCCGTATTCCCGCTTGCAAGAGCTGTTTGCCGGACAAGGTCAAGGAGCCTGGTGACCTTGCTCGCCCATTTTCCATTTTGGCGCACAACCTCGGGAGGGTTCAGGGGTCCCCCGGAATAGATAAAGGAAGAAGACATGCGGGCTTTAGGAATCTTGAGAAAAGGTCTTTGCTTGGGACTCCTGCTGAACCTGGTTCTGGCCGCAAGTGCGTTGGCCCAGAAGGCCCTCACGTGGCAGGAAGTTCGTGACAGATTCGAGGCTCTGAATCCAACTCTGCGAGCGGGCTTAATCGGCATTGACGAGTCCAAGGCTTCGGAAATTACCGCCTACTTGCGGCCCAACCCGAACCTCGCCGTGACAACGGATGGGATCCAGGCCGCGCCTTATCAGGGAGTCTGGCAGCCTCTCAGGGGCGCAACGATTTCGCCAAACATCAGCTACCTGCATGAGCGGCGGCACAAGCGGGAATTGCGGCTTGAGAGCGCTCAGAAAGCCACCGCCATTGCGGTTTCGACCGAGGGCGACCTGCACCGCACGCTCATCTCCAACTTGCGCACCGCGTTCATTCAGGTGCTTGAAGAAAAGGCCATTCTCGCGCTGGCCAAAGAAAACATGGCTTATTCTGATTGTGCCCCTCACCATTGTGTTCATTTTCGCCATCCTCTACACGATGTTCCGTTCCTACAAGTGGGCCTTGCTCATTCTCGGGACCGCAGCGATGGCGCCCCTCGGCGGCCTTGTTGCTCTGTTAGTCGGCGGGACGCACTTTAGCGTTTCCTCCGGGATAGGCTTCCTGGCGCTTTTCGGAGTGTCTGTACAAGTCGGCGTAATCATGCTCGAATATATCAATCAACTCCGCGCGCGGGGACATTCCATCGAAGACTCCGCCATTGAGGGCGCGGTTCTCCGTGTTCGGCCCATCATGATGACCATGCTAGTGGCCACGCTTGGCCTTTTGCCGGCAGCGCTTTCCCACGCGATTGGTTCCGATTCGCAGCGGCCGTTTGCGATTGTCATTGTCGGTGGCCTTATCGGCGCGTTGCTCCTCAGCGTGTTCCTCCTTCCGACGCTGTACGTTTGGGTCGCCGGTGAGGGAGACAAACTCCGGAAGTGGAAACAGGATTTGACGAAACAGCATAAAATGCGCGGCCTCCGCTCGTCATGGCTCACACGAAGTCCTTGAAGGGAAAGGGTGCCCGGCAACAGGGAGTCGCATCATTGAAAAAGGAAGCGGTCCGAGCGCGGATCGAGGAGATGGGGATCGACGTGACTTCTGCCGAGCAGGCACGTTAGGCGGCGGAAGCCGTCTACCGCGCAGGAATCCCCATCGCCGAAATAACCATGACGGTTCCGGGAGCGCTCGGGGTAATTCCCGAATTGCTGGAAAGCCTTCCAGAAATGGTTGTCGGCGCCGGCACGGTCCTCGACCTGGAAACCGCCGAGCGCTCGGTGGCTGCCCGAGCGAAATTCCTGACGAGCACCGGGTTCATTCACGAAGTGGTGGAGTTTGCTCGCAGCAAAGGCATACTCGTCATTCCCGGCGCTTTGACACCCGGCGAGGTCATCCAGGTGTGGAAAGCCGGCGCGGACTTCGTCAAGATTTTTCCCGGTGCGGCACTTGGCGGCGACCATTACATCCGGGCGTTGAAAGCGCCGTTCCCGCAAATTCCCTTGGTAGCTGCGGGAGGAGTGAATCAACGGACGGCTCTCGACTACATCCTGGCCGGCGCGTCGGCGCTGGGCGTGGGCGGTGAGCTGATTCCCAACGAAGCGCTCGAGCGCCAAGCAGGAAGAACCCATTTCACGAGCTCGTGCGTCGGTTCCTCGCACGAGTCAAAGAAGCCCGGAGCCGCCTAGCGGCGTGATAGGAATTTGAGGCCGGCCTGAGACTCGCTGCTGACGTGCAATTCCAACTGCCTTGCCCCGGGGCTGCTGCTATGCTTTTTCCGTGGCCAAGAACTCTCGAGCGACCAACAGAGTTGCGAACGCAGGCCTGTGCGCCGATTGTATCCACGCCCGTTCGGTCCAATCCGACCGCGGTTCGACGTTTCTTTTCTGCGAACTCTCTGCCCGCGATCCGAAGTTTCCCAAATATCCGCGGCTTCCCGTTCTCTCCTGCGAAGGCTACCGGAAGAAGGAGGCCAGCGGCTGAGCCGAGCTTAAGCCTGGCTGCAACCCTCCGCGTCCCGAGGGCACGGGTTTGCCAATCCGCGAACTCACGCTTAGCTCCTCAACTTTGCACTCTCCAACGGTTCGATCCTGGATCTTCCGATCAGATGCGGCAAAGCAAAGCGGTACCCTCGTCGCCGGCAGGTCCGGACGACGCCGGAATCTTTGTGGATGACCAAAATTTCAGGGGAACACGCCGGGCGGCCACGTGCGGACGCGGCGCGAAAAAAAGCAGGGCGTCGCTACGACGCCCTGCCAGCCAAACCGACAAAAAATGGAAGATTTCAGGAGCACGCGCCAGCTAGCTCGTTACGGCTGCTGCGGTTGAGGCTGCTGGGTCTGTGGCTGCTGTGAGGGCTGCTGCGGTTGTTCTGGCTGCGGAATCGGCCTGTTCGGGTCCGGCGTCGTGGCGGAGACGGGCGTCAAGGTCGGCGCGCCAGCGCTGGCCGCGGCCAGCTCGGACTCCTTGTACTTTGGCGCGCTGATGTACCCCTGAACGGAATTCTTGCCGATCTTGTTCACCACGATTTGCACCGGCTGCCCGACGCTCTCCGTGTGGATCCAGATGGGCTCGTAGAGATTCACTTTCTTTTTGCTGAGCTGCTTGTCGTCGACAACCATCATCAGATCATAGTTCATGTGCTTCGCGTCGGTCCGCCGCAGCGACAGCGTGATCGGTCCGAAGCGCTGGAACTGCCTGGACTTTCGGAGGTCAAATTCAAAGTAGCTCCGCTCACCGCGTTTTTCCAGCACGACCAATTCATCATGTGTTTTGGCGATCGAGCCGCTGAGCTCGTCTTTCGTGGAATTGAGATTGGTCTCGAGATCGGTCCGGTTCTTGGCTACCTGGTCCTGCGTTTCCTTCAACTGTTTCTCTTGGTTTTCCAGCTGCGCCTGCAACTGTTTGTAGCGCTTGTCCGCCACCGGCGCGCCGTGCTTGGCTCCCGGCGACGGGTTGGTGTTTTTTTCCGCGGCCGCTTGCGCGGCGGCCTGCTGCGCCGCGACCATGTCATTAAGCTTTGCGTTGACGCTGTTGAGCTGGCCCTGCAGTTGGTCGATCGTGGAGTTGGCGGTGGTCTGCTGCGCCGTCAAATGCCCCACCGCGATTTGCTGCCGGTAACCGTAGCCAAACGCCAATCCCGCCACGATCAATAGTGCCACCGCGCCAAGCAGCAGCCCGCGGTTAAGGCCCGCAGGGCGGGCTTCCCATCCGGCCTCCGGCTGAGTTTCTTGATACTCTCGGTTCTCTAGATTCTCTTCCATCCTCAATTCCTCCTGGGTTTCTACCCTCTCTTAGGCCGCAGCATCCGGGCTGAGCGTCCGCCTTTTGCAGTCGTGCTTTGCTTCCATCTCGCTGCAGAATGCGCTTCACCCCAAGCTTCCGAAAGGTTTACTGCAATGGGGTGGCCCAAAGCTGTAATTCACGCCTGTGGCTAACCCTCACACCGACAATAACTAACAAGTGGAACAGCGCGGAATGTAAGGATATCCCGGTACTAGTCCCTGCAAATTTGTCCTCGTTTGAGGCGACTTTCCACAGTCCACTTGAGAGCCGCAGTTTGGCCGCTTTTTCCCGGTCTTCGTTGCCGCGGGCTTACCCCGTGTGTTAGCATCCGCGTGAAAGAAGAGCGTTCCAGGAGTCTTTCGATTCTCCTTCGCCTCCGCCGCTCGGAGACCCAAGGGGAAGAAACCGTTCCACGTTCCGTGAACGAAGGCGCGCTCTTCCTCCTAAGTCGACAATTCGTTCAGGCGCAAGCCCGCGCTTGAAACCTGGTGGCGGACTTTCGCCGATTGCTCTGGATCGCGGGATCGCGATCCGCGGATCGCAAAAGGAGAGTTCGCATGAAATGCTATCTCACCAAGGACATTCGAAACGTTGGCATTGTAGGTCACGGCGGCACCGGAAAGACGCAACTGGTGTCGTCGTTGCTGTATGCCGCGGGCATGACGCCGCGGTGGGGAAAAGTTGCGGATGGCAGCGCCACAACCGACTGGGACGACGAGGAGGTGGCGCGAAAGATATCCATTCAGGCGGGCCTCGCTTACGCCGAGTGGCCCGCGACGCCGACCGGCCCCTCCGGCTCGTCCGACAAAGTTAAAATCAATTTTATCGACCTCCCCGGCTATTCCACCTTCATCACCGAAACGAAAGCTTCGCTGATCGCCGCCGATGCCGCGCTGATCGCCGTGGACGCGCACGTGGGCGTGCAGGTCACCACGGAAAAAGTCTGGGATTACGCGACCGAGTATGACATTCCCCGCGCATTTGTGCTCACCTGGATGGATCGCGAGCTTTCCAGCTTCGAGCGCTCGCTGGATTCGCTAACGGAAGTCTTTGGCCGCGATGTTGTCGCGCTGCAGTTGCCGATTGGTTCGGAAAAAGGATTTCGCGGCGTCATCGACCTGGTGGCCATGAAGGCCCACACCTACAAGCCGGACGGCGATGGCAAGGCCACGATCGAAGAGATCCCCGGCGCGCTCGCTGACGAAGCCAAAGAAGCGCACGAGAAGCTCGTCGAAATGATCGCCGAAGGCGACGACGCGATGATGGAGGAATTCTTCCGAGAGGGTACCATTCCCATCCACGATTTGATTCCCGCCGTGCGCAAAGCCATTGTCGCTGAAAAAATCTTTCCCGTCTTGATGACTTCCGCGCTCCACAACATCGGCACCGCGAGCCTGCTCACGTTCTTGGCCGATGCGTTTCCTCATCCGGACGAGCACGCGCAGGTCGGTTATAAAGATCCCGGGGGAAAGGGCGACCGCGTCGAGCGCAAATACGATGACGCCCAGCCGGTTTCTCTGTTCGTGTTCAAAACCCTCGCCGATCCCTTCGCCGGGCGCATCAACTATTTCAAGGTGAAGAGCGGGGTGCTGAAGAACGACGCCACGCTTCAGAACTACAACCGCAATGTTTCAGAACGCCTTCAGCATATTCAAGTTGTGCAAGGAAAGCAGCTCACCGAAACCGGCGAGCTGCATGCCGGCGACATCGGTGCCATCGCCAAGCTGAAGGAAACGACCACGGGCGAAACACTCGGGGACAAGGCCGCGCCGATTTATTACACGCCGGCACGCTTGCCGGAGCCGTCCATCACTTTTGCCATTGAGCCCAAGAGCCGCGCGGACGAAGACAAGATCGGCGTGGCCATTCACAAAATTCTCGAAGAAGACGGCGCGCTGCGTTTTTCGCGCGACGCGCAAACGAAAGAATTCTTGCTTGCCGGCTCCGGCCAGCAGCACATCGAGGTCGTCGTTGCCAAGCTTCAGAAGCGCTACAATGTCAATCTCACGCTGAAGCCTCCCAAGGTTCCCTACCGCGAAACGATTCGCGGCAAGGCTGACGCCGAAGGCAAGCACAAAAAACAGTCGGGCGGCCACGGCCAGTTCGGCGTGTGCCGCATCAAGATGGAGCCTGTCGAGCGCGGCAAGGGCATCGAGTTCGTCGACGATATTTTCGGCGGGGCGATCCCCAAAAACTGGATTCCGTCGGTCGAGAAGGGCATTCGCGATTCCGCCGCGCGCGGCTACCTCGCGGGATTTCCCGTGACGGATTTCCGGGCCATTCTCTACGATGGCAAATATCACGACGTGGATTCGTCGGATATCGCTTTCAAGATTGCCGGCTCGCTGGCGTTCAAGGAGGCCATGAAACAGGCGCGGCCGGCGTTGCTCGAGCCCATCATGAACGTGGAAGTCTACGCGCCGGATCAATACTCCGGCGACCTGATGGGCGACCTCAGCTCGCGGCGCGGCCGCATTTCCGGTAGCGAAACGCGCGGTCACAACGTCATCATCAAGGGCCAGGTGCCGCTCGCCGAGATGCTGAGTTACGCGACCGACCTAACTTCCAAAACGCAAGGTCGCGCCAGCTATTCGATGGAGTTTTCGCACTACGACTACGTACCCAACGAACTGGCGGAAAAAGTGATCGCGGCCCACAAAGCCGCCCACGGGGAAGCCCTGGTCGAAGAAGAGGCCTGAGCGTTCTCGTTCGAGTGGTAACGCCCTTCGCTTCGTTGTTTGCCGCGCTTCGCAGGGGTGGGTTAGATCGGGTCCTTCTCCGGAACGCCGGGCCGACCCAAACGGTCATCCCGGCCCTCCGGACGCGGCTGAAGGGGAAGGGATTTGCTTTCTTGGTTTTACACGGGTGAGTGAGGCGTTTATGGCGACTTTGACCGAGACAACTCCTATCACCGAAATGACGTCAGCCGTAAGCGAGGCCACACCGGTCGTTGCCGTGTCCCCGCGCAACGTCGCCGTGGATGCTTACCGCGGACTGGTCATGTTGTTGATGATGGCGGAGGTTCTCGAGCTTTCGCGCGTCTCCGCGGCGTACCCGACGAGCCTGTTCTGGAAGATTCTGGCGTACAACCAGACGCACGTGGAATGGTTTGGCTGCTCTCTGCACGACACGATTCAGCCGGGCTTCTCTTTTCTGGTTGGCGTGGCGCTGCCGTACTCCATCGCCAGCCGCATGGCGAAGGGAGTGCGCTTCGCGGATCTGTTCTGGCATGCACTGTGGCGTTCCTTCGCGCTGGCGGCTCTGGGCGTATTTCTCCGCTCCATGGATCATTCCATGACCTATTTCACGTTCGAAGACACGCTCTCGCAGATCGGCTTTGCCTACCCGTTTCTGTTCCTGCTCGGATACGCTTCCTCGAAAGCACCGTCGCTCAAGTGGGTTTGGACGTCGCTTGGCTGCATTCTCTTCGCCTATTGGCTGGCTTGGGCCTTGTATCCCGCGGCGCCGGCCCACTTCAACTGGCAAAGCGTGGGCGTTTCCCCGGCGTGGAACACACAGCACAACTTCACCGGATTCGCCGCGCACTGGAACAAAAACTACAATTTCGGAAACCGCTTCGACCAGTGGTTCCTGAACCTGTTCCCGCGCGAACATCCCTTTGCGTACAACGAAGGCGGCTACCTCACGCTGAGTTTCATTCCCACCCTGGGGACCATGATCCTTGGCCTGATCGCCGGGCGCTGGCTGCGTGAATCGCGTTCCGCTGGATCCCGGACCTCGGAGTCTCGATCTCTTGAGCACCGGCCAATGGTCCCAATGAGCAAATTGGTCGTTGCCGGCGTGTCGGGAATTGTCCTGGGCCTGGCGCTGCATTACTCGCACGTTTGCCCGGTGGTGAAGCGCATTTGGACGCCGTCCTGGACCATCTTTAGCGGAGGCATCTGCTTTTTGTTTCTCGCCGCATTCAGCTGGGTGGTCGAAGTAAAGGGCTTCAAGAAATGGGCTTTCCCGCTGGTGGTTATCGGTATGAACTCGATCGTGGCCTACTGCATCGCGCACTTTTTGGAAGGGTTTCTGGACAGCACCTTGCGCATCCACCTGGGTCGGTATTTCTTTCAGTTCGCGGGCGTAGGGCTTGAACCCTTCTTCCGCGGCGCCGTCATTCTCCTGTGTTATTGGCTCATCCTGCTCTGGATGTACCGCCGCAAACTCTTCCTGAAGATCTGAACTAGGGGTCTCGACGGAAGCAAACTCTGGACTCCCTGAAAGGCGAGAACGGCACGGTTTTGCTCTTTTTCCGTTCCGCGGACGGGTGACCCTTCTGCACAGGGCAACTGGTCGAGTTGCAAAGCGCCATGCCAAGGTTCCAGAAGCAAAGGCTCAAGTTCGCGGCCATCAGCTATGACTCGGAAGAAATCCTGAAATTTTTCTCCGACCGCCACAAGGCGCTGGTGTTCCCGGCGCGCGCATTACGTTGGCCGCGGCAATTGGTCCCCCCTCCGAACGTGCGCGCCCGGGCGTCAAACGCTACAATCCCACCCAGCTCGTGATCGACCCGGTGCCACAAATGGAATGCAAGCCCACCGTCTATCCGCTGCCCAAAATTCTTTATTTGCCCGCGATCCAGGAGAAGGTGCCCGCCTTTGAAGGAACGTTGCGCATCAGCCGGGATGTGAAAGTCAGTTCAGCAGCGGAGTTTTGGGGATCACTCGGAACAGAAGGGAAAACCTTCACCATTTCCGCGGAAAGCTCGAATACCAGGCCTGTGACCAGACCATTTGCTACTGGCCCACCTCGGTTCCGCTGGGATGGCAAATCCAAGTATTTCCCTTGGATCGCACGCGCGCGCCGGTGGAAAATTCGCCATAAGTAGAGCAGGATTTCGCGAGCCGCCCAATTTGTCTAGCCAAGCGGCAATTTGGAAGATGCTTTTTTCTCGAGGGGGGGCGCAAACTGATGGTCATGAACAGGGCAAAACAGCCCAAGCCTGCCACGCAAGCCAAGCCCGGTGCCCGGACCGCGGATGGTACGCGGGGCAACTCAGGCTTGCAAAGCAAGCTCGGGCCGCAAACCCGAGCCGTTCATGGCGGGGAGCCGGAGCGCCACGGTGTGAACGGTCCGGTCGTCACCGAAATTATCCGCACCTCGACCTTCACCTTTTCCAACACGGAAGAAATGAAGGAGTGGGCCGAGGGCAAGAACAAAGCCTACATTTACACGCGCTACGGGAATCCAACGCTGAGCGTGGCGGAAAAGAAAATTGCGGCGCTCGAAGGCGCGGAGGCCGCGGTGGTGGCCGCTTCGGGCATGGCGGCGATTTCCTCCTCGCTTCTGGCGGTGCTGAAGGCTGGAGACGAGCTGATCTCCACGGCGCAACTTTACGGCGGCACGTACCGGCTCATGCGCGACGTGTTTCCCAACCTGGGCATTACTGTTCACCATGTCCAGCCCGATCTTTGCGGCATCGAAAAGCTCGTCAACGCACGCACACGCGCGCTGTACGTCGAAACGCCGACCAATCCCACGCTGCGTTTGGTGGACATTGAAAAAGCCGTGGCGTTCGCCAACAAGCACCATCTCGTCTCGCTGATCGACAACACGTTTGCCACTCCCGTCCTGCAGAACCCCATTCGGCTGGGCTACGACCTGGTGGTGCACAGCGCGACGAAAGCGCTGGCAGGCCATTCGGACATTCTCGCAGGCGTCTCCGTGGGCAGCCAAACGTGGATGGACAAAGTGCGCCAGATGATCATTTATCTGGGTGGGTCGCTGGATCCCGGCGCGGCCTATCTGCTGATTCGCGGCATCAAGACGCTGGGCGTGCGGGTAGCTCGGCAATGCGAGAACGCCATGGCCGTGGCGACCTTTTTGGAAAAGCATCGGAAAGTCGAGCGTGTGCATTATCCGGGGCTGCCGTCGCACCCGGATCACGAGCTCGCAAAAAGGCAGATGCGCGGGTTTAGTTCGATGCTGGCGTTTGATATGAAAGGCGGCTTGCCGGCGGCGCGGCGCTTGTGCGATCGCGTGCGGCTCTTTCTGATGGCGGCCAGCCTGGGCGGCGCCGAGTCGCTGGTGATTCTGCCGATTTACAGCTCACACTACGACATGAGCGACGAGGAGTTGAAGCGCGCAGGCGTCGGCCCGGGGACGGTAAGGGTTTCGCTGGGATTGGAAGACAAAGAGGATTTGATCGAGGATTTGAAGCAGGCGCTCGAATGACGCGACTCGTGATGGGTGACTTGACGATCTATGTCGAGAATTCAATTCGTGGCGGGAACTGGCCTTTCCCACTCTTGCGCTTCTGGCAGCAGCGACTTCACAATGTCTTCCAGTTCGTGGGCGCTCTGAACGTCCTGCGGGTAGTTGTGCGGGGTGATGTCAAACGCCTTGGCGTACTTCGCGCGGACGTCCTGCAGCTCCTCCTGGAGACGAAAGGCAATGCGCTTGGCATTCAGTGAATCCGTTCCCGGCAGGACCAGCGCGAAAATATCGGGGCCGAGGCGGTAAATGGAATCCGTGGGACGCAGCTTCCGGGACATGGCCTTGGCGGCATCGCTCCACGCCGCGTCGTCATCCTGGTTCGGCTTTGCCGGACCTCCGGCAGCCTTGGCCTTCACCAGCAAGAGCGAAAGTGTCTTCTGCATGGTCATGGCGCGGCGGAACTCCATGGTGAGGCGGTCCCAGAAATGACTCTGGTCCGGCATGGAGTGGAGCAGATCGACACTGGCTTGATGCTGCAGCGTCATATTGCGCTCAAGCTCCGCCAGCAATTGCTGCTTCAACTGGCGCACCGTGCGCTGCCGCTCGAGCAGGTAACCAACGAAGAGCAGCGTTAATCCGCAGAAACCGAAAAACGCCACCCGCAGGGTCCACTTGTTGCCGATGGGGTGAAGAAAGACCAGCGGATACATGAACGCCGCGAGCCCGCCCGCCAGTACCAGCACCAACACGACGGCTAGGATGGTGAGCTGCAGCTCCCGCTTTTCGAGCCGATCCAATTCCGCACGATTTAGCGTTGCAGCCATGCTTGTCTTCGCGCTTTCGGAGCGGGTCCGAGCCGCTTTTGCAAGTTTCGCTTGGGCTAGGCCCGTCGAAGGAAATAGGCCACCATGCTCATGGTCCCGCCGAAAATCGCTCCCAAGCAATGGAACTGCCGCTCGGTTGTGACGGAAACGCTACTGGTCTTTCGCGCAGTGAGTCGGCGAACGAGCCCAGTCTCAAAACTGGCGCTACGCCCGGCGAAACGTGGCGGTGCGGTCGGCCTGATTAGCCGTATGAACATGGGTGCACGTCTACTGGACAATACGAATTTCGACCTTTTGCGCGGAGGCATGCTGTGAGAGCAGTGTCGACATGCGCTGGGTCCAACGGTCCAGGCCTTCGGCCCCGCCGAACGAGACGATGACGGCGAGAATCCCCTCGGTTTTAGCCGTGACCATGGTGCGCTCGGAATCGCTGGTGGCGCTGCCATGCGGGCCCTGGTCATCGGCGAAAAGCGGCAGGCCCTCGAGGTTCAAATCATATTTGCCGATGCCCTTGTAGGTTTCGCCCGCTCCCCCCGCGCGAAAAACGACGTCACCCCGCAAATGCGCTGCGTCATACAAGCCCACCGGAAGGCGGCTTTCAACGGAAACCAGATTGATGATGTCCACCACGACGTTGATCTGCGGCAGGCCCTTGCCAGCAACCACCCGGCGCAGGAGCGCCTCGGCCGAGCCACGATAACGCGCGGGATCTTTCCCGAGCGCCTTGTAGGCCCGGCGCGTCATCTCGATTTGTGGCGATTCCAATACGCTGCGCGGGAAAGGCAGGCGCTCGATTTCGAGCGCTCGCGCTTTCATCTCGGCGAGGAACTCCTCCGGCGACGGGCCCGTTTTCACGCGCGCTGTCAGGCAGCCCAAAGCGGCGCGCGGGCATTTTTTCTTTAAACCTGCGTCAATTTGAACTTTCACTTTGCGTGTGAAGCGGCCTCATCCGTTGTATTGGATGCAGGGCGATTCTACCGCGGAGAAACGAAGATTCGCGAGCCCTCATGCCGTTTATGAGCGTTCTGCCGGGAAGGATGATCGAGGTTTCTCCGTGGTTTCTGGGTTTATCGCGGAATCGTATTTGACTTGCGGGGACGCTTCGTTCCTCACCGGAGTGACCAGGCAAGTGTGCTAGAGTTAGAGAGCGACAGGCCCGTGGCTCAGTTGGTTAGAGCGCTTCCTTGACGCCGTAGCGCTGTGGGCCTAGCGATTAGAAATTTGGGGTCTAATCGTTTGAGTTGCTGATGTGACCCCATAGGCTATAGGCCCGTAGCTCAGTTGGTTAGAGCGCTTCCTTGACACGGAAGAGGTCAGAGGTTCGAGTCCTCCCGGGCCTACCATTTTTCGTCCCGCTAAATTTTCTACCTGTGATTTCCTATCGGTGTTGTCGTTTTCTGTAGGCGTTCCAACCTTACGCTTTCCGTCCCGTAGCATTTTCGCCTTCGGAAGGGTTTTGACTTCCCCGGCCTTCGGACACATAGTTCCATTGCAGCGAGTACCAACTTGTGATTCCTACCTGTGATTCTTACATGTGAAACAGGTATAACGCGTCTGGAGAGGACGTTCGATACGATCTAAGTTGTTATC
>Ga0137371_10001012_pt1 | contig 21804 bp, 24 predicted proteins | sample SagtaG_7_FD_104919 | JGI IMG/M metagenome (GOLD analysis project Ga0137371, IMG submission 104919) | Vadose zone soil microbial communities from Sagehorn Ranch, Mendocino, California, USA - Sage1_R_40_16 metaG | ecosystem: Environmental > Terrestrial > Soil > Vadose zone | place: USA...
AAGTCTTCCGGCTGCAACCAGCCTCATCCAACACCATCACGCGGCCGGCTGCTCCGAATATCGTCAGTTCGGTCGCTATCACGGTGCTGACCTGCGCGCTTTACGCTGGGCTCGCGCTAGCCGAACAGCGGAAACAACTCGGCCAGGCCCGCGAGTGCCGCGGTGTCGTCGCCGGACAGGCGGACCCGCCCGGTCCCCTTCAGGGCATAGCTGCGATCGTCCCACCCGGCCGGAGCACCGGCGCCGAGCAGCCCGTCGAGAACGCGCCGGACGAGCGCTAGCGAGGCGGCATCCGGCGTCGGCGCCGACGGCAGGCTGACCGTCAGGTCCAGGTAGTGGATGGCCGCCTCGACGGCCAGCGTGGCGATGAATCCGGGCGTCTCCAGCACGTGACCCTGGGTGGTGACGAATTCGTGCGGGCAGGCTCGCGCGGCACGGCAGGCGGCGCCGGAGGTTTCGCGCCATTCCCAGCCGAGGTCGCCCGGCGGGTAGGCCGCGGCGACGATGCGGACGTGCCGTGCGTGCGCCGCTGCCCCCGAACTGCCCAGTGCCGCAGATTCGCCGGATCGTGGCGAGTAGGACCGCCAGTAAGACACGTCATCCACGTCGGCCGGCCCGTCGGCGGGACTCGCGAAGGTCCTGAGCGCGCGCCGCGCGTCGAGCAGCTGGTGGTACAGCAGGTCACCGGTCACCCAGCCGGCGCATCGCGTCGGCAGCATCAGCTCCGCCTCGCCGAGCCCGCTGGCAACGGTCGTCACCTTCCCGTAGACGGCGGTGAGGGCATCGACGGTGGCCTGGAAATCGAGTTCGCTCACTGCGCCGATACTGCCAGGAAGTTCCGTCCGGCAGCACGCGGCGTGGCAGCATGACCGGATCGCCGTGGCCGGCCGCCCCGCCGCCCGGGCCTCGTAGGCTGCGCGGCCTTCGAGGAGTGGCCCTTCTGGCCGGAGAAGCCGTAGCCTGCTCGCAGGATGCGATCAGGAGGTCGGGGATGGGAATCAGGGTTGGCGGCATCGGCATTGACACCAACGACCTCGCCGCCGCGACCGCGTTCTGGCAGCAGCTGACCGGCTACCGGGTGTCCTCATCCAATGCCGACTACAACTACCTCGTTGACCCGGCGAAGGCCGGGCCGGCCATCTTCGTCCAGCTGGTACCCGAGCCGCCAGTCGGCAAGAACCGCCTGCACATTGATCTCTTCAGCGACGACATGGAGGGCGAAGCCGCCCGCGCGCTGACCCTCGGCGCGACCGAGCTGCGCCGCGTGCCCGCCGACGATGGCGGCTGGATCGTGCTTGCCGATCCCGACGGGAACCAGTTCTGCATCGTCGCGGCCTAGCCACTAGCCCGCGGGCTCCGCCGGAGGCGCAGCTGGCCCGGCCAGCATCGCGGCGATCGCACCAAGAGCTCCGGCCGACATCCCGGCCGGCCGCCTGGCAGGACGGGCTGCCCCAGTCTGCTGCCCCAGGCCGGCCAGCCAGTCGCCGCCCAGCGGCCGCCGGCCGGCCAGCTCCGAAGCCAGCTCAGGCGGCAGCCCGGCCCCGGCCAGGCATCGCACCGCCTGGTCGGCGGGCAGCGAGTTGAACCAACGGTACCCGGCCAGGCGGCGGGCCGCCGGACTGATGCGGCCGATCACCCGCAGCCGGGAAATGCCGCCATCCGGGAACGCGTCCAGCCGGATGGCTGTCACCGGCTCGCCGTCGCCGTCGCCGCTGGCCGGCCCGGCGAGCACATGCCGGGTGTCCGGCTGCAGCCGGGTGCGGCCGAGCAGCGGCGTCCAGGCCGCCGAATCCGCCGCCGGGACCGGCTCCTGCGCGCAGGCCTGCACGGCGATCTCGGCGGATGCGTTGTACTTGAAGTGCGCGGTGTCGACGATCAGCTGCCTGATATGGCCGGCGAACGCCAGCCGGAGCACCGCGAAGTCATGCCCCGCAGCCCGCCGCCGCCGGGTCTCCCAGCCCTCGCCCATGGACCGCGCCGTATCCGGGCGGTTCAGCAGGCGGGCGGCGGTATAGAAATCGTCGCTGCTGGCCACAACCGCGCCGCCATAGCGCTAGCTGGCCAGGTCAACGGTCAGCCCGTCAAGCTCGCGGGGATCGGGCACGACATGGCCGTGCGCACGCAGCCTGGCCACGCCGCCGTCCGGGAAGATCGACAGGCGCAAATGGGTGAAGCGCCGAGGATCCGCAGCGGCGAACGTAATGCGCGTATCCCCGGGCAGCGGCGAGCGAGGCACTATCATCGTCCAGCCCGCCGCCGGGCCTGCCAGCTCGGCCGGGCTCGGGTATCCGTCCCAGCCGCATGCCTCAACCTGGCAGGACTCCGGATGGTTCCCGGTGAAGAAGCTCGTGTCGATCTCCACCGAGGTGATCATTCCCGGCGCGCCGAGGCGGACGATCGCCCAGTCGTGCCCAGGATCGCGCCGCCGTCTGGTCTCCCAGCCGTCGACGATCTCGCCCCGGTGCCCGTAATGTCCGGGCTCGAACGCGGCCGCGGCCGGCGTCAGCAGGTTCTCCTTCTCCCCGAACGACTCATCGCTCGCGGCAATAACGCTGCTCCCCAGCCACCGCGACGCCAGGTCCGTCTCCGTCCTGGCGGCATCATTCAGATTTTTAACGGGGCCTTCCACCGGACTGTCCCTCCCGTGCCCGGTCACCGGCCTGGCCGGCGGTCCCGGCGGCGGCTTCGCCGCGGAGGCCGAGCGCCGCCGACAGCGGCCACGCGATGATCTTCTTAGCGCCGGGCGGCGCGTAGGTCGACACCTTGCTCGTGCGCATGCCGAGCCCGACGAGGGCCTCCGCCAGCCGCACCGCGGCCCCGACGCCGTCGATCACCGGACCGGCCGAGGCATGCCGCCGGGCCGCCACGCCGATGACGTCCGTCATCGACTCGCTGGTGTTCACGTTCATAACGAGGATCCTCATCGCACCGTCCCTCTGGTGGCGGTTCTGGTCAGGAGCCTTCCCTGCGGGCGCCGCGGGTCGGTCTCCCGGCCGCGGAGCATCGTGCCGCGGACGACGCCCGTCAGGGTGTGCCCGTGATAAGGCGTGACCGGATGCCGGTGATGCAGCTGGCCTGCGTCGACGACGAACGACTCGTCGGGGGCGAACAGGCAGAAGTCCGCGTCGAAGCCGGGCGTGATCCGCCCCTTCCCGGCCAGGCCCGCGAGCTGCGCTGGCCGGTCGGCCATCCAGCCGGCGATATCCGCCAGGGAGAACCCCCGCCGCCGGGCCTCCGTCCAGACCAGCGGCAGGCTGAGCTGCAGGGACGAGATGCCGCCCCAGGCGGCGCCGAAGTCGCCGGTGCCGAGTTCCTTCATCGCCGCCGTGCACGGCGAATGATCGGAGACGACGAGGTCGAGTACCTTGTCGCGCAGGCCGGCCCAGAGCAGTTCGCGGTTGGCCGCCTCCCGGACCGGCGGGGAGCATTTCGCCGCGGTCGCGCCGTCCGCGATCTCCTCAGCGGTCAGGGTCAGGTAATGCGGGCAGGTCTCCGCGGTCAGCCGGACGCCGTTGCCGCGGGCCGACGCGATCATCGGCAGCGCGTCGGAACTCGATAGGTGCGCGATATGGGCCTGCCCGCCGGTCGCCCGGGCTGCCTCGATGACCTGGGCGATCGCGAGGTTCTCCAGCCCGCGGGGGTGGGCGGCGAGGTAGTCCGCGTAGCCGCGGCCGCCCCGCTGCGAGATGGCCGCCGCGGCCTCCGCGCTCTCGGCATGCACGAGCAGCGGGGCGTCAAGCCCGTGCAGCACGCGGAGCGCGGCGGTCAGCTGACGGCTGTCGACCGGCGGGAAGTCGTCGGACCCGGAATCGGCGAGAAAGCACTTGAAGCCGGCCACGCCCGCGTCGTGCATCGGCGCGAGTTCGTCGAGATTGCCGGGAATGACGCCGCCCCAGAAGCCGACGTCGACAACGCACTGGCCGCGCGCCGACCGCCGCTTGACCTCCAGGGCCCTGGTGCTCACGGTCGCCGGGACGCTGTCCAGCGGCATGTCGACCAGCGTCGTGATCCCGCCGGCCGCCGCCGCCCTGGTCGCGGAGGCAAAGCCCTCCCATTCGGTGTTGCCCGGCTCGCAGACGTGCACATGCGAATCGACCAGGCCGGGCAGCAGGACGACGCCGGGATCGATGTCGAGCACGTCCGCCGAGCTGATGCGGGCGTCCGGCGGACCGATAGCCGCGATGCGCCCGCCGGCGATGCCGATGCTGGCGGCGGTCTCTGCCCCGCCGGTGATGACCCGGGGTGCCCTGATGATCAGGTCGAATGTCCCGTCCACTCAGCTCCAGCCACCCGCCCCGGCGTCTCGGACGACCCGGCAGCAGACCTGGCGAAACGGTAACGGGCAGATTCGCGCTGGGTCAAGATCCGGCAAGCGCCGCGGACCGCGCTACCCTGGCGCCCCGTCCCGGATCCGCCGCACCTGTATCGCGATGCCGTCAAGCACGCAGTCGAGGCCGAACTCGAACCGCTCGTCCCTGGTCTCCTCGGCATCCGGGTCGACGCCGTCTTCCATGATCCGCAGGAAATGCGAGAAGCGGCCGTCCGCCGCAAGCCGCTTGCACCACTGGGCCATTCCGGCCATTGCCTCGGCCTTGTCGAAGCCGGTCTGCTCCAGATCCCGCTGCGCCCGCATCTCACGCAGTTCCCTGAGCACCGCGCCCATCACGTAGGTACTCACGGTCATCAGGATGTTCATCGCGGTGGCCGTATCGAGGCGCAGGTCCTCAAGTGCGGCCAGCGCTCGCTCGGCGTTGAGTATCGTGTTCGGCCCCAGCGGCGGGCGACCGCCGATGAAATCCATCACCCAGCGGTGCCGCAGCAGCACCACCCGGTTCTCCCGCGCCGTCGCCTGCAGGAACGAGCGCCAGTCGGTCGGCGGGTCGGGGATCGTCACCTCGCCCACCAGCCTGTCGAGCATCAGGTCGAGCAGGTGCTCCTTGTTCGCCACGTGCCAGTACAGCGACATCGTGCCGGAGCGGAGCACCTGCGCGATCCGGCGCATACTCACCGCGTCGGCCCCGTCGGTGTCGGCGATGGCGATGGCGGCGTCGACGATCTCGTCGCGCGACAGGGTCGGCGCGATGCGGCCGCGCCCCCGGCCGCGCTGCTCACCGCCGTGCTGGTCACGGTCCTGCCGGTCGCGGCCCTGCCGGTCGCGGGCCCGCTGGTCACGGGCTTCCAGTGCGCGGGCGCGCTCGTGCAGCAGGCGGTGTGCCCGGGCGGCTCGATCGCCAGCCTGCGGGCCGAAGGGCGGCCACAGGTCGTCCGGGTTCTCCATCGGCTGCTCCCTCCGTTCGAACGGCCGGGCAGCATTATCGTACATCGTACGTGCTAGTACAGCGTACTAGCCAATCAGGGCTCTCCGGCTCGCTGCCCGGGCTTCCTTAAGCTGACTGCGGCAGCAGCCCGAGAGATTGCGTTAAGAATGCGGTTGTATCCGCCGGCCCGGCTGGGCACCGACATTGACGACAGTTCGCCGCCGCCTGCAGGCCGCCAGCGGCGGTGCTGCGCCGGTCCTCGCGCGGATCGAGACCGGGGCCGGTCACGGTGCCGGCAAGCCGACGGCCAGGGCGATTACCGCCGGGGCCGACGTGCTCGCCTTACTGGGCTCGCCTTACTGTGCTTGCCTTACTGGGCTTGCCTTACTGTGCTTGCCTTACTGGCGGTGGCTCTCGGGCAGTCGGAAACCGCTACCTGAACTGCGTCCTGCCACGTCGCCGACCAGCTCGACCCTCACCGGGCGCAGTTAGCCAGCAAGCTCGAGTTTGCCCGTCTTGACGTCGGCGACGAAGTCTTGCCAGCTGCTGTTCGAGAAGGTGAGGACGACCCCGTCGGCGTTCGCGGAGTCGCGGACCGCGATCATCTCCCCTAGCGATGCGACCTCGACACATGCGACCTCTACACATGCCCCGCCATTACACCAGCTGCTGTGCCGCCACTCAAATGCACCAGGTTTTCGCCCTGCCACTGCGTCCTCCAAGTGCTGATCAAGAGCATCTTGCCCAGTCATAACCCAAATTATGCTAAGCATGAGTAATTAGCTGTTGTCAACTAACTATGCCTTGTTACATCAGCGACGGTGGTGACGGAGGTGGCTCTGACACGCCTAAGGGACCAGCAACGATACCTGGCCCCCCAGGCGTGGTAGTCAATTTAAAGATCGTCGAAATCGCCGCGCCTGGCCCCCGTAATGAGTGCGGCGAACTCGGCGCGGGTGGGCGTCAAGATCGGGCCGTCGGGGTTCTTCGAATCGCCTATGGCGATCATTTCCCCGCTTGGTGCTACCTGTACGCATGCGCCACCCTGGCAGAAACTAGAAACGCGCCAGGGTCGCCGGCGATTACCCGTCGGATCTGATGACTCCATTGTCTATTTCTCCCTCGCTCCTGACATGGGAACCGCCCGCAGCAATAGTTTTGCTGTGGTCGGCTCTGATCTTTTCGACCAGTCTCAGTGAGTCCCGCGGGCTCAGCGCTGCGTCTCGCAGGTACTCAAGCGCTTCACGATAGCGCCTTATCTCCGTTTCGCGCTCCTGATAGAGATGGCTAGTCAACCCCTCTACATAGACCAAATCCGGCACGTCGGAGTTGGTAAATTCGAGCAGCGAAAAATTGCCATCCGCACTGGCATAGGCACCGGCAGAAAAGGGAATGATCTGAATTGTCGCCTTCTCTTCGGCCACAAGCTGGATAATCTTGCCAAGCTGGTCAATCATTACTTTAGGGCCGCCTACCTCGCGGTGCAGCACTGCCTCGTCCATCAAGGATCGGAAACGCGGCCTAGTTGGTTGCTCTAGCAATTCCTGGCGCCGCATCCTGGCTTCGACCCGGTCCTTGAAGACCTTTTGATCTATTTTGGGGGCGATAGCCTTGATGACTGCCCGAGCATAGTCTTCAGTCTGTAGCAAGCCGTGTATGAAATAGTTGGAGAAGAAGGTAATTGCGGTTGCTTCCTGCTCCATGCCGATGTAAGGAGCAAGATCAAGATCTTCGTATTGCGCATACCAGCCCGGTTCGCGCGCCTGCCTGGCTAGGCTCATCAGCTCGGCGGTGGCGGCCTCGCCGACGTCGTAGAGTCGGCATAGGTCCCTGACGTCGCGCAGGCTGGCGCGGCGAGATCCTGTTTCGATTCTGCTGATCTTGGTGGCGGAACAGAGCAACTTGTCGGCCACAGCATCCACGGTCAGATCTAGTTCGTGACGCAAACGGCGCAAGCGCTGACCGAGTTCGCGCTGGCGAACGGTAGGACTCGGCTGCTGTGCCATGTGTCTCCACGAGGTCGCCGTGAGTAGGTGCCAGAACATCCGGCCCCGCGCTCGGCCGTACTGCTGACCGTATCCGACCATCGCCAGCGGCACTTGCCAAGATAGTGGCCGCTATGTTACACGACGCCAGGCTTGAACTGTGGGATCTGATAGATTTCATGGAGATATTCTTGAGCCCAGGCTCCGATGAGGCAATGTGCCCTGACCAGCGCAGGGCCGACGCATTCCGGGCATGACGATGGGTTCGGGAGACAGCGGCCGCGGCGGGCGCCTTGGATTGGGCCAGATGCAGCGAACCCGGGCGACTCGCCGGGCCTGTTAACTGACAGCCAGCCGCTGAGGTCGATGGCACTTGCCAAATCTTGAAGGATGCTCGGCTAAGACGCCGCGGAAGGCGACGGGACGACATCTGCCCAGCTGCTGCGGCAACGCCCATGGTGACTCAGGCGGAGACAGCAATACGGAGACTAGGCGCTCGCATCGCCCACGGCGCGGACCGTCCTGGTCGACCTGTTCACGCGCACACTCAGAGCCCCTGATGCACACCGCTATTCGCGGAACCGTTCCCTTCGTGTCGCCGGTGCGGCCGGCAACCACCGGCCCCGTCATCGCCGTGCGGACGGTCCATTGTTTGCGTGGCTACTCGGTCCACTCGCTGTCGCCGATCCCGTCCCGTTGCGCGAACCCCTAAGGGGCCGCTGAGCGGATAGGTCAGTCCCGCCACTGCGGAACTGCCTGGTCAGGACACATGCAGGGCGTTGTCATCCGCGAGATCTCCCGGCCGGGACGGGGGGCGGCACCCTCGCGGCGTCGGTCAGCAGGCGGGTATGGCGTCGGTCACCAGGTGGGTATGACTCTGCGTGCAGCCGGGAACCTGCGTCACCGTCACGCCCGCCATGATCGCAGGAACTTCTCCGGCGGGGCCGGAGGACAGATGGCTGAAACGGATGGTCCGGTGCAACCGCCGGACGGCGCCCCGGCATCGCTCCCGGCGTGGCTGGAGCCCGAGCTCGCCACGCTGACCAGCGACCGGTTCTCCGATCCCGGCTGGATCTTCGAGCGGAAGCTGGATGGCGAGCGCTGCCTGGCATTCCGCGACGGTTCCGGGGTGCGGCTGCTGACGCGCAACAAGAAGGAGATCACCGCCACGTACCCCGAGGTGGCCGCGGCGCTGGCCGCCCAGCCGGACATCGACTTCGTGGCCGACGGCGAGATCGTCGCCTTCGAGCGTGGCCGCACCAGCTTCGCCCGGCTGCAGCAGCGGATGCAGGCGGCCAGGCCGGAGCCGGAGCTGGTCAGTGCCGTGCGCGTGCATTTCTATCTCTTCGACCTGATGTTCGTCAGCGGGCACGACATCAGGAGGCTGCCGCTGCGGGAGCGGAAGGGCCTGCTCCGCCAGCTGGTCTCGTTCACCGGCCCGCTCCGTTTCACCGCGCACCGCAACACTCACGGCGAGGCGTTCTGGCGGCAGGCATGCGGCTGGGGCTGGGAAGGGCTGATCGCCAAGCGGGCGGCCGCGCCCTATCGCCCCGGGCGGAGCCGGGACTGGCTGAAGTTCAAGTGCGAGAACGCCCAGGAGTTCGTGATCGGCGGCTACACCGAGCCGCGCGGCACGCGGAGCGGATTCGGCGCGCTGCTGCTCGGTTACTACCGCGCTGACGGCCGGCTGGCCTACGCGGGCAAGGTGGGCACCGGCTTCGATGAGCGGGCGCTGGCCAGCCTGCACGCGACGCTGGCCGGCCTGGAGCGGCCGCGGCCGCCATTCGGCCACGGCGAGCCGCCGCGCTCGGGCGTGCACTGGACCGAGCCGCGCCTGGTCGCGCAGGTCGCGTTCACCGAGTGGACGGCGGCCGGGCAGCTGCGCCACCCGAGATATCTCGGCCTGCGCCGGGACAAGGACCCGGCCGACGTCGTCCGCGAGACGGCGTGAGCCAGGCCGGCGCCCATTCCATGATCACGGCGGCTTTTGGGAGCGCCAGCACCCATAACCCTCCGTGATCACTAGACCCCGCCGGGGATATGGAACATGCGTCCGCGACGTGTGTGTCCATCGTGGTGAATGTGACGAGAGTGCCGCGGGATGGTGCGGCCGGCTCGGCGCTGCCGCGCGCAGCTAGCTGGTTAGCGCCTCCCCGGCGCTGCCGCGCGCAACTGGCTGGCGGCGGACCGAGAGATCCGGCCAGCGCCCTCGTCATACCAGGCGTAAGCCCGTATCGATGAGAGGAGCATTCCATGCCAGGTCCGGTGGTTCATTTCGAGATCCGGTCGACCGACCCGGACGCGACCAGGTCGTTCTACGGCAAGCTGTTCGGCTGGACCTTCCCTGACGGGGGGTTTCCCGGCTACAGCTACATCGACTCCGGCGTCGAGGGCAGCGTGCCGGGCGGCATCAGCCCGCTGCAGGGCGGCGAGCCGCTGGTGACCTTCTTCGTCGGCGTGCAGGACGTCGCCGCTACCCTGGAGGCCGCTGCCGCGCAGGGCGGCCGGGTGGTGCAGCAGGCCACCTCCGTGCCCGGCGTGACCTTCGGGCTGCTGGCCGACCCGCAGGGCCAGGTCGTCGGAGTGGCCAGTCAGGACGCCTGAGCTGCCGCGGACGGAGCCCGGGCGGGCATGTTGCCGACAGCGGGGAGGGCTGCATACATGACGGCTTCCGCCGAGTCTGCCGACCTGCTCGCCCGGGCAGTCGCCGGCGACGATGCGGCGTTCGCGATCCTCATCCAGCCGCACGAGCGGGCAGTTTTCCGGCACTGCTATCGCATGTTCGGTTCTGGCGCGGATGCGGAGGACGCCACGCAGGACACCCTGGAACGCGCCTGGCGCCGGCTGACGACTTATGACGGCTCGGGGCCGTTCGGCGCCTGGCTGCATCGCATCGCGACCAATGTCTGCCTTGACGCGCTGCGGCGGCGGCGCGCTCGCCTCGAGCCGGGCGGCTACGGGCAGCCAGCACAGCCAGGCGCGGCGCCGGCCCCGCCGGATCCGGAGCTGGCCTGGGTCGAGCCGGTCAGCGACTCGGAGCTGACGGGCGCCGGCGACCCGCAGGATGAACTGGTCCGCCGCGAGGAGATCAGCCTGGCCTTCGTTGCCGCCCTGCAGCGTCTCGCCCCCCGCCAGCGTGCCGCCCTGCTGCTGCACGACGTGCTCGGCTTCAGTCACGCGGAGGTCGGGGACGTGCTGAACGTCAGCACATCCGCCGTCAACAGCCTGCTGTCCCGCGCCCGCGTGCAGGCCAGGGAGAGTCCAGCGGCGCCGCAGCCGGACATCACCGACGCCCGGGTGCGGCAACTGCTCGACCGCTACGTGCAGGCGTGGCGGCTCGCCGACATCGACGGGTTCGTCCGGCTGGTCACCGAGGACGTCTGCTTCTCGATGCCGCCGATGAGCATGTGGTTCAGCGGCCGGGACGCAGCGGCCGCCTTTATCGAGGAGGCGATCTTCGGCCCGGCCCGGCCCGGCGGCATCCGGCTGGTGGCGGGGTCCTGCAACGGGCAGCCCGCCTTCGGCGCCTACGCGCCCGACCCGCAGGGCCGCCTGGCTGTGACCGGCCTGCAGGTTCTGCAGATCGCCGAGACGGGCGGCCAGCCGCTGGTCAGCGCGCTGGTGTCGTATCGGGATCCCGCCATCGCGGTTCGCTGCGGGCTGCCGGAATTCATCGGCTGAGCCCGGCCGCATGGCGGTGCCGTCAGCATCCGCCCGGCGGCCCGGTGACGCCCGCCCCGGCGGCTGGCTGGTCGACCACGCCGACGGCCGCCGACCGCAGTACCGCGCCGAAGTGGACGACGTACCACACGCCACGCCAGGAGATCAGGGACGCGATCCCGAACGACCGGGTCCGCCCGGCCGCCCGGTACACCACCCGGGCGCCGGCCACATGCCAGTAGCCGACCGAGTTGTAGCAGACGCCCGGCATGATCCAGCCGGCCTGTGCGGCGGGGACAACGACCCGGACCAGGGCGGCTCTTTTCGCCGCCGCCCCCAGCAGGTGGTGCGCGGCGGCGACATCGAGCCGGAAGTCTGCGTAAAGCCGGCCCCGCCAGTCAGCCGCCGGCCTGGGGATCGCTTTCACCTGGGCGTAGGCGGCAAGCGGGAAGAAGGCAGGTCGGCCATATCGCGCTCGTCCTGTCCTGACGGCGGCCCAGAGGTCGGTCATCGCGGCATGGAAGGCGGCGGCGTGCGCGCTCGGCGAGGCCCTGGTCTGCGGGCGCGGTCCGGCATGCGGCGCTACCGGGAGCGCGCTGGGCGAAGGGCGGCGGCGCCGGTCCGGTGCCGGGGCGCTGGCCGGCCTGGCCGGAGCCGTGGTCCGCGTGACGCCGGCGGCCGGGCGCGGCGCCGCGGCGCCCGTCGTGCTGCCTGCCGCGCAGCCCGTCAGCAGCACGCCGGACGCGGCCAGCGACGCCATCGCCAGGCTACGGCGCGGCGAGCACGGCGATAAAGTCACGTCTGCATCCGGTCAGGTACTGGGTGGTGGCCAGGCCGGCCGGATCGGCCGGGGACGCGGACATGTTACCGCTGATGGCTTGACCTTCCTCGCGCTTGCGGCCGGGCGGCTGCATGATGCGCCGGCGCCCATTGCCCGCGCATTCCGTCGCTGCGAAACTCAGGGGAGCAAGGGCCGGGTTTCTGGCAGCCGGGAGGACTTGGATGCGGGCCACACAGCGGATCAGCTACGCGCCGATCGAGCAGCTTGATGATGAGATGCGGGCCGAGCTTGACCGGTGCCGCCGGGAGGGCACCCCGCGGCCGGAGAGCTCGGCGGTCCGGGCGCACGTGCCGGCCTGCTTCTGGTCATTCGCCCGTTCCTGGCAGGACATCTTCCACCGCGGAGTCTGTGATCACGGCATCAAGGAGCTGTGCCGGCTGTACATCTCCCGGTCCGTGAACTGCGAGTACTGCGGGAATCAGCGGTCGGCCGGCGCGGCAGGCCGCGGCTTTACCGAGGCAAAGTACGACGACCTGCTGAACTTCGAGACATCGGAACGGTTCGACGGCCGGGAGAAGGCGGCGCTCGCCTACGCGGAGGCCATCGCCTGGCGGCTGCCGGACGACGACGCCCGCTGGGAGCGCTTGCACAGCTACTTCACGGAGCCGGAACTGGTGGAACTCGGCTGCTTCATCGCGCTCACCTTCGGCCAGCAGAGCTGGCTGCGGCTGCTCAACATCGAGCATCACGAGGTGCTGCCGGGCACTTCCGCCTCACTCGCCCCAGGGTTCGAGACGCCGGAGAGCATGGCCGAGGCCAAGGGCTCCGGCGGCTACTGGGCCAGCCGCTGACTTGCTTGAACCGTGGCGATTGACGGTTTGGTCAGGCGCCAGTCCCTAGTCGCCGACCCTGGTCGCGTCGGCGAGAATATCGATCATGGTGGTGACGGCCGCTGTGGCGTCCGGACCCGCGGCGCGGACGGTGACCTGCTGGCCACTGATCGCGCCCAGTCCCATCACGGCGAGCACGCTCCTGGCGTCGGCCTTGCTCGCCCCCACGGTCAGCTCGACGGAGGATGCGAATTTCGCGGCCGCCATCGCCAGTGAGCCGGCCGGGCGGGCGTGCAGGTCGCCGGCCAGCGTGACCGCGGCCTCACAGCTTTCTGGCATGACGTGCCTCCTCGGCCGCGGTGAGCACTGCCTTGATATCTCCGCCCGCCGCCGCGGTGACCGTCGCGGCGACTGTGCCCTCGACGAACGGAGCGTCGGCGACGGCGAGCGGCTCTGGCAGGTTCTCCGACTCGGACAGGAGCGCGCGGACCGTCAGGACCGAGCTGCCGAGGTCGGGCAGGATGACCACGCCAGCACCGGCATCGGCGAGCCGGAGCGCGCGCTGGACCTTGGCGATGCTGGTCCCGATGCCGCCGTCTTCCGTCCCGCCCGCGGTGGCTATTAGCACGGTTCCGCCGCCGATCTGCCCGGCGATCTCGGCGGTGCCCTCGGCCAGCGCGGCGCTGTGCGAGACGAGGACAATCCCTACCTTCGCTTCGTCGCTCATGGCCTATCCTGAATACTGTTCGACATCACCGAAAGGCTTCCATGATCCAGTCTGTGGAGCGCGCAGCCGCGATTCTCGGTGCGCTTGGTTCCGGCACGCCGCGCCTGGGCGTGACCGAGATTGCCGAGCGGGTCGGGCTGGCCAAGCCGACCGTCTACGGGCTGCTGCGCACGCTGGAGAAGCACGATCTCGTCGCGCAGGACGCTGATACCGGCAAGTACAGCCTTGGGGCCGGCGTGCTCCAGCTCGGCAACGCCTACCTGGACGGCTCCGAGCTGCGTGCCCGCTCGCTCCGGTGGGCGGAGGCCCTCGCCCAGCGCGCGGATGAGGCGGTCTGGGTGGCGACCCTCTCCGGCTCGCGGGTGATCGTGCTGCACCACGTGTTCCGGCCGGACAACACGGTGCAGATACTCGAGGTGGGCGCCGCGATCCCGTGGCACGCCTGCGCGCTCGGGCACGCGATCGTCGCGCACCTGCCCGCCGCCGCAAGCGCGCGCGCCATGGCCGGCGACCTGCCATCGCTGACCGGCCGGACCAAGACGACCAGAGCCGCGCTCGGCCGTGCGCTGGCGCAGGTTCGCCGCCAGGGCTATGCCGTGGAGGACCAGGAGGCGACGGTGGGCGACGCAGGCGTGGCCGCGCCGATCGTGAACCGGGAGGGCCGGGTCGCCGGGTCGATCGGCGTGGTCGGGCCGGCCGAGCGGCTGCTTTCGCCAGCGGCCAGGGATGATCTTGCCCGCGCTGTCGTAGAGTCTGCCCGCTCGGTGTCCAGAGACCTTGGCGCGGGGCGCAGCGGCACGGTGCTTTCCGCGCTCAGCTGAGCTCATCGGGCCTGCACCAGCTTCCACACCTCTTCGGCTGTCGAGGCGCGCAGCGCCTGGGCGGCCAGCACCGCGCAGGCCCGGTAGTCGAGTCCGGCCAGCAGCGCCCTGCCTCGCGGCACGTGCGCGGCGGGGACGCTGAGCGTGTCCAGGCCGAGGCCGACGAGCAGCGGCAGCACCAGCGGATCGGCGGCCGAGTCGCCGCAGACCGAGACTCCGATGCCAGCTCGCCGCCCGGCATCGGCGACATGCGCGATCAGGGCAAGCACCCGCGGATGCGCGGCGAGGGCCGGCCTCGCCGCTGGATCCCGCCGGTCCAGGCCGAGCACCTGGCCGGCCAGGTCATTGGTGCCGATCGAGAAGAAGTCGACTTCGGGCGCGAAGGCCTCGGCGGTCGCTGCCGTGCACGGCAGCTCCACCATGATCCCCAGCCGCGGCAGGCCGGCTCCGAGGTCGGCCGCGGTCCGGGCAAGGGCGTCCCTGACCTGCGTCACCTCACTGAGCGAGCTGACCATGGGAACGAGAATCGACAGCCTGGCATCGCGGCCGGAGGCCAGCACGGCGCCGAGCTGATCGGGCAGCGCGGTGCGGTGCGCGAGAAGCGCGGCCAGGCCGGGTGCCGCGGCGGGGGTGCCGGGCCCAGGGGCAGCGGCGCCGGGCAGCCGGGCGGCGAGGAACGGCGGAATCTTGTCCCCGGAGAAATCGAGCAGCCGGACCGTGGCAGGCTTTCCAGCGAGCAGGCTAAGCATCGGCGCCAGCTGTCCCAGGTGCTCAGACCTCGTCGGCCAGGCCAGCGCCCCGGTGTAGGGAATCTCGGTGCGGAGCAGGCCCACTCCGGCGGCTCCCGCGGCAAGCCCGCGCCGGGTCTCGGCGGCGGAGGCGACGTTGCACAGCACGGTTATCTCGCGTCCGTCGGCCGTGCTGGCCGGGCCGCCTGCCTGGGCCGGCCGCTGGCTCGCGCCGTTCCCGCGCCCGGCAGCGGCAAGCTCCGCCGCGTCCGGGCCGACGATCAGCTGCCCGGCTTCGGCATCGATGATGGCCTGCTCGCCGCCGGGCGCGGCCAGTATCGCCGCGTCCACGCCGGTCACCATCGGCACACCGAGGCCGCGCGCGATGATCGCCGCGTGCGAGCTCGCGCCGCCGGCCAGCGAGACCGCGCCGGCCAGGCCCGCGTCGGCAAGCTCGATCAGGTCGGCCGGGCTTATCTCACGGCGGACCAGGATGAAGTCGCCCGCGGGCCGGGTGGCCACGGCGTTACTGAGATGGTCGAGGACCGCGTGCGCGACCTGGCGGACGTCGCCGGCCCGCTCGGCGAGCTCGGGCGTGGCCAGTGCCGCCAGAATCGCGGCCTGAGCCTCCGCTGCCCGGTGCACCGCAGCGGCCGCCGCCGCGCCTTCGCGCACGGCCGCCACGGCGGGCTCGACGAGAGCAGGGTCCGCGGCGATCAGTGCCGCAACGTCGATGATGGCCGCCTCCTCGCCGCGCCCGGCACCGCGCAGCCGCTCGGCGAGCGCAGCGCGCTGCGCGGCGACGGCGGCGAACGCGTCCCTTACCTGGTCAGCGGTGGCGGCAGCGGGGCCGGCCAGGTCGGCGATGTGCAGCCTGCCCGTCGCGATGCCTGCGGAGACGGGCAGTCCCCTGAAGCGGGTAACCGGGCTCATCGGGCCTGCCGCAGCGCGACATCGCGGAGCGCTCGCAGGATCAGGGCGGTCGACGCCGCGCCGGGGTCCTCGTGACCGACGCTGCGCGGCCCGAGGTAGCTCGCCCGGCCCTTCAGCGCCTGCATCGAGATTGTCGCCTGGGCACCCGCCTCGGCCGCGGCCGAAAGCGCGGAGAGGGCATCGGCAGGCGACGCTCCCTCCGCCAGGGCCTCGGCGAGCGCGCTCGTGGCCGGCGCGAGCGCGTCCACCATCGTCTTCTCGCCCTCCTGCGCCGCGCCGAGCTTCTGCACGCCGGCCAGCGCCGCTTCCAGCGCGCTGGCCAGCGCGCTGGCGTCCACGTCCGGCGCATCGCCGAGTGCCTTGCCGGCCTGGCGCAGCGCCATGCCGTACAGCGGGCCCGATGCCCCGCCCACCTTCGAGATCAGCGTTGATCCGGCCAGCCGCAGCACCGAGCCCGGGGTGGGGGTGGCAGCCTGGTCCAGCGCCGCGGTGACCGCGCTGAATCCGCGCGCCAGGTTGATGCCGTGGTCGGCATCGCCGATCGCGGCGTCGAGCTGGGTCAGATGATCGCGCTGCGATTCGACGACGGCTGCGGACTCCGCGATCCAGGCGCGGAAGAATGCGGCGTCCATGAGCGCTCCTTTGCGATGCGAGACGGTGAGCAACGGAATTACCGTTCTACCGTCCCCAGCGCAGCGCGGGCGTCTGCACCGGCGCGTCCCACAAGTCGGTCAGCGAATCGGTGAGCCGGCACACCGTCACGGAAAATCCCTGCATTTCCAGGCTCGTGATGTAGTTGCCCACCAGGTTCCTGGTGATCCGGGCGTCCTTGCCCGCCAGGTATCTGCTCACCTCGTTGTAGACGAGGTACAGCTCGATCAGCGGAGTCCCGCCCATGCCGTTGACCATGACAAGAAGGTCACCGGTCAGCGGCATGTCGGCTTCAATGGCGTCCAGCGCGGCTGCCGTGATGTCGCGGGCCGGCGCCAGCGGGGCCCGGGTGCGGCCGGGCTCGCCGTGTATCCCGATGCCGAGCTCGATCTCGCCGTCGCCCAGCTCGAAGGTGGGCTTGCCCGCGGCGGGAACGGTGCACGAGGTCAGCGCGATGCCGAAGGACCGGCTGCGGTCGTTGACCTCGCGCGCCGTGGCCGCCACCTCGCCCAGCGGGGCGGCGCGTTCCGCCAGCGCTCCGGCGATCTTCTCCACGAAGACGGTGGCCCCGGTGCCGCGGCGGCCCGCTGTGTAGAGCGAGTCCTGGACCGCGACGTCGTCGTTCACCACGACGGGCGCCACCTCGATGCCCTCGTCTTCCGCGAGCTCGGCTGCCAGCTGGAAGTTGAGCACGTCACCGGTGTAGTTCTTCACGACGTGCAGCACGCCCGCACCGCCGTTGACCGCGATGGTGGCAGCGAGCATCTGGTCGGGGACTGGCGAGGTGAACACCTCGCCCGGGCAGGCGGCATCGAGCATCCCGTAGCCGACGAAGCCGCCGTGCAGCGGCTCATGGCCAGCTCCGCCGCCCGACACCAGGCCGACCTTGCCGGCCGTTGCCCCGCCAGACCTCGTTATCACCTTGTTCTCGACGTCCACCGCAAGCGATGGATGCGCGGCGGCCAGGCCGGCCAGCGCGTCGGCCACCACGGTGTCAGGGCTGTTGATGAGCTTCTTCATGACGTGCCTTCCCGGATCTTCTCGTTGCTTGGGCTCGGGTCCGTCGGCGCGAGGCTCGTCATGGCGGCCGCCGAGCGGGTGCGCGACAGGCCGACGTAAGCCAGTCCGCCGAGCACTCCGCCCGCGAGCTCGCCGATGATGTAGGCGGGTGCCTGCGACCATGACACCGCGCCGCCGAATCCGCCCTGCCAGATCATCGCGCCCAGGTAACGGGCAGGATTGATGGCCGCGCCGGTGGCCGGCCCGAGGATGATGATGATCGCGAAGACCGCCGAGCCGATGGCCATCGGCGCCCAGCCGGGCACCGCGCGGTGATCGATGACGCCGAAGATGACGAAGACCAGGATGGCCGTGCCGATCCCCTCGATCAGCGTCGCCCGGCCGAAGCCCATCGTCGCTGAGTTGTACGCGGTGACGCCGCCGCCCGCCGCGAGGGCCGCGGCCTTGCCCAGCGTGACGAAGTAGCCTAGCGCGCCGATCACCGCGCCGGCCACCTGAGCGATCATGTAGCCGGGGACCTCCCGCCAGGGGAACTTGCCGGAGACCGCCAGCGAGAGCGTGACCGCCGGGTTGATGTGGCCACCGGAGACGTGACCGATCGCGTAGACGACTCCGACGATGACGAACATGAAGGCAAACGAGATCATGCCGAGCTGGGCCATCGAGAACGGCACCTTGGTGCCGGCCGCGATAACGCCGGTCGCGGCCGCCGAGCCGGCGCCGACGTAGACCAGACAGGCGGTTCCGATTGCCTCCGCGAGGAGCTTCTGCGGGGTTGTGGGTGTTGCCATGCGGTTCGCCCGTCGGCTGTCTCGCTGAGGCAGGCGGCGGGCTCCTCACCTCCCTCTGCGAGATGAACTAGATCGTAAATACTGTTCGACATCGTGGAACAGTATTTGAGGTGAAACATAGGACGGCAATGTGCGGGACGTCAAGAGGGCAATCTCGGCGACCGTGCCCGCGGCAGCTCAGCGGCGGGTGAACTCCGTAAAAGCCGTGGCTGAACAGCGCAGCGATCACGCTGAGCACCGACACCGGGATGGCGACCAGGAACAGCCGGGGCGCTCATTCGTCGAGCATTGCCGCCCGGCAGGCCGCATGCAAGCTCGGCTACCACTCCCAGTAGTAGCCGACGACGGTGTGCTCGATGGCTTCCAGGTACCGGTGCGCCGAGTGTTCCTCGTCCAGGGTAACTTCCTCGCGCTCGACGATCGCCTCGCCGGGCGCCCGGTAGTCTGCCCACTCGGCCCACCACAGCCGCCTTGGGAGCCGGTCCGGGTGGAATTCCAGCCGCATGTCAAGGTGCTCGACCCGGCGGTGCGCGCCACGCCGGAACTCGGCGGCGGGCGGCTGCGAGTAGTGGAAGATGGTCCAGAAGTCGACATAGGCCTGCTCGCCGTACCGCAGCGGGTGGTGGAACGTGATGTCCACGGCCCACAGCTGCTCGCTGACCTGGGTCAGCCGGCCGACCTTGCCGCCGCGGATGACCCTGATGTCGGCCTCTGCGGTGTCAATCCGGTACTGGTAGCTGGTCATGCCGTCCACCAGCGCCCGGACGGTCTGCTGGGTGTGATGCCGGGCGGGCATCCCGTCCCGGCCGAGGAAGTGATGCTCGAACAGCAGGGTGGTCTCATGTCCCGCTGCCAGCGCGCCGGCCGGCGGCAGCGCGCCGGCAATGACGGTCGCGCGAAGATCGCCCCGGTAGAGCTCATGCAGGCGCTGAGCATCACGCGGAGACAGCCGGAATGCCGCCTCGAACCAGCGCAGCGTCTCCAGGCTCAGCCCGCGGCCGCCGAGTGCCCGGCTCACCCGGTCCTTGAGCGCCCTGGCGAGCCCGGTGTCGGTGTCATCATGCGCGCCCGTCTCGTACAGGTGCGCCGCGATGACCTTGCCGACCGCGTCCTGCCGGACCTCGTCGGGCCGGGCCCCCCGGGCATACTGTTCCCATTCCTCCCGGTACGGCCCGGGATGGAGCATGAGCTGCCGGAGATGCAAGCCGGCAGCGCGCTGGCCACGTGCGTGTCGTTCGCTCTGGGGCATTGGATGTCTTCTGCGTCATGCGACAGCCATGCGACAGGTGATCTGTAACCTGACACTGGAGGCAAGGGACAATCCTCGCGACTGCGCCCGCTGGGAGGAAAGCTCTCAGACTAGCGCGTCTGCAGGAATGCTGAAGGCGGCCCTAAAAGAAGGCTCTGAAAGAAGGTTGCCGACGGCACCCCGCCAACCAGAACGCCGGCAAGCATGGCCCAGGTCGTAACAGACCCGGGGGAACGAACGGCGAAGGGGCGGAGCCGCCAGGCTCCGCCCCTTCACCAGTTAGCTGGCCATGCGTCGCAAGTCTCCTGCACGGCAGTCTCCAGATATCTGGAAACAGTCGCTGATTCGTTGACCATCGCGCGCCCTTCGCCGCATCCTCGTCTAGCCAGCCAGGCTCTCCGCAGAACCAGCACACCAGTGAAGGAAGATGTCGCGATGGCCGATCGCAGTGATGTGCTGCGCCGCCCGCCCCGTGCTCCGCTGCAGTCGCGAAGCCGCAGAAGGTGGGCTCTCGCAGCCGGACTGGCCGGCCTGTGGGCGTTCCTGCTGGCCGACACCGGCTCGCTGGTCGCGGGCACCGCGCTGCTCCTGCTGCTGGCGGCCTTCGTCACGCTGTGCACGGTGGCCCTGCGCGGCTTGGGCATCACCCGGGATCACCCCTTGGTGCAGCGCATGGCGGCCCGGCCGTGGCGCGACGGAAGAGACGTGCTCGGGCTGGCACTCCGGCACCTCGCAGAGGTATTCGTCGTCACCCCGACCGGATCGCTGCTTGCGCCGAACGTCGTCGAGCTGCGGATGAACCCGCGCGATTTCGCCGCGCTGACCGAGATGGTTGAGCTGGCCCTGATCAACTCAAGCGCGACGGAGGCCTACCAGGCCGAGGTCACGGCGCGGGCGGCCCGCCTCGCCAGCTACGGCCCGGTGGAAGCATTCGTGATCGGCGATCCGGCCGTCCCGGCCGGCCGCTATCAGCTCAGGCAGGGCAGGCCGCCGAGTCCCGCGCCGGCGGCCAGCTATGCCGTCCCGGCCGGCTATCCGGTTCAGCCCGCCTATGCCGCGGCCGCGGCTGGCCATGCCGCGGCGGCGCCCGGATATGCCGCGGCCGCGCCCGGATATGCCGCGCCAGGGGCTGCCGCCGCGCCCGGGTCCGGCCATGCCGCGCCGCTGATCAGCGACCCGGCGTATCAGGCTGACGCGTATCAGGCTGACAAGGTATACGCGCACGCGCACGACGGGCGTACCGAGCTGGAGCGAGACGCGGTCCGGGCCGCCGCGACGGACCAGCTGACGATGGCAGAGGGTGCCGTCATCCCGCTGCTGCGGCTGGTGACAGGAGGCCGCGTGGCCGAGACCCGCACCTCGGGCGCCCGCGCTGGCCGCGGCGGCCTGGCCGAGCTCTGCCTTCCCGACGAGCCCACCGTGTCGCGAGTGCACGCCAAGTTCACCTACACCGGCGGCCAGTGGTGGATCACCAGCATGGGCCGGAACGGCGTCACGCTCAACGGCACGTTCCTGGCCGATGAGCACGCGCTCAGCGACGGCGACTCGATCCGCTGGGGATCGCGGCCTGACGCGCCGGCCTCGAGAGTCGAGATCGGCTGACCGGCTGGCTGGCCTGCACGGTGTGGGCCTGCGCTGGCTGGCCGGGCAGCGCAGGACCGGGCGGATGTTATCGTCGCAGACATCGCAAGTTCCGATCGATGGTCGATGACGCGCCGTTCCCGGGGGCGGTGGGTGAGTGGCAAAGGGCCAGCTTGTTATCTGGTCAGCCCGGCAACGCGACTGGCTGACCTGTCCGCCCGATGAGATCACCTGGCTGGACCGGAAGCTGCTGAGCGCCGGCCAGGATCCGACCCTGCACCGGTCGCCGCGCTGCGCCGGTCTCCGGTACGTGCATTACCGGTGGGAGCTGTTCAGCAGGGATACCACGCACAAGGTGTACCTGGCGCCGTTCGCCGCCGAGTCTGCCGTCGATTACCGGGCCGTCCAGGCGACGGCCCGGCACGTGCTGCCAATGGCTCCGGTCGCGTACGAGACCCTGCCAGTCCGCCTCGACGACGGATCGTGGCTGGTCAGCGTGGGGAAATGGGTCCTGCCGCTGAGCATCGATGTGCCAGTGGACGGGCGCGACAACCCGACCGTCCCGCACAGCAGTGACCAGCCGCGCACCCAGCAGCAGCGGCGCCGAGAGTACGGCCCGGCAGCGCCAGGAAACGGGAAATCCCCGCTGCCGGACGCGGCGGCCAAGGTGCGGGCCTATTTTGACCGGAATGACAACGCCTGCATGGCGATGGCGTTCTACTACCAGCAGTTCATTCTCGGCGCGGTTGCCCCGCAGGAAGTGCCGATGGTCGAGGTGGCCATCGCCCT
>Ga0137371_10001013_pt1 | contig 21803 bp, 22 predicted proteins | sample SagtaG_7_FD_104919 | JGI IMG/M metagenome (GOLD analysis project Ga0137371, IMG submission 104919) | Vadose zone soil microbial communities from Sagehorn Ranch, Mendocino, California, USA - Sage1_R_40_16 metaG | ecosystem: Environmental > Terrestrial > Soil > Vadose zone | place: USA...
CCTCGCGGTGGCCGATCGCGGGGATGAACTCCGCCTCGGGATGCGTGGCGGGATCGGCGTCGTAAACGCCCTCGACCCCGTTCTTGGCCATCAGGATCGCTTCCGCGTGGATCTCCAAGGCGCGCAGCGCCGCCGCGGTGTCGGTGGTGAAGAACGGGTTGCCGGTGCCGGCGGCGAAGATCACCACCCGGTCCTTCTCCAGGTGGCGCATCGCGCGGCGGCGGATGTAGGGCTCGGCCACCTCCTTGACGTCGATCGCCGAGAGCACCCGGGTGTGCTCGCCCACCTTCTCCAGCGCGTCCTGGAGGGTGAGGGCGTTGAGCACCGTGGCCATCATCCCCATGTAGTCGCCGGTCGCCCGGTCCATCCCCTCGGCGGCCGCTTCGAGGCCGCGGTAGATGTTGCCGGCGCCGACAACTATCGCCACCTCGACGCCGCGCCCGCGGATCGCCGCCACCTGCCGCGCGATCCGCTGCACCGCCTCGGCGTCGGTGCCGTAGTCGAGGTCGCCCATCAGGGCCTCGCCGGACAGCTTCAGGAGGACGCGGCTGAACTTGGGGTCGGGGTCAGCCATCTTTCGGGCGCGAGCCTACAGCGCTCGGGCCGCGATGGCGCTACTCGCCCACGTGGAAGTAGGCGAAGCGGGCCACGCGGATGTTCTCGCCCGTCTTCGCCGCCAGCTCCTGGCGCAGCTCCTCGATCGACTTCGACTCGTGCTTCTCGGTGTTGACGTGGGTCTGGTCGAGCAGGGCGACTTCGCTAGCCCACTTGGCGAGCTGACCCTCGACGATCTTCTCGACCACGTCGTCGGGCTTGCCGCCCTCGCGCGCCTCCGCGGCGAAGCCCCGCCTCTCGGCCTCGCGCTCCTCCGCCGGGATCTCCTCGGAGGAGACGTAGCGCGGCGCCGTGGCCGCGGCGTGAAGGGCGACCTCGTAGGCGAACGCCTTGAAGTCCTCGTTGCGGGCGACGAAGTCGGTCTCGCACTGGACTTCGACCATCGCCCCGACCTTGTCGTTGGCGTGGATGTAGGCGGCGACGACGCCCTCGTCGGTGCCGCGCCCCTCGCGCTTCGCGGCCGACGCCTGCCCCTTGACCCGCAAAATCTCGATCGCCCGATCGACATCCCCCTCGGCCTCGCTCAGCGCGGCCTTGCAATCCATCATCGCCGCCCCGGTCCGATCCCGCAATGCCTTCACATCAGCAGCCGTGACGCTCATTTCGCCTGCCCCTCAGCGGCTGCCTTCTTGGCTTTCTCCTCCGCGGGCGGGGTCTCTGCGGATTTCTCCGCCTCTTGTCTCGGGGCATTAGCGGGCTTCACCGCCGCGGCCTCCGCCTCGGCGGCTTTCTTCGCGGCCTCCTCCGCCTCCAGCCGCGCCTTCTCTTCCTCCTCGCGCTTCTTGCGCTCTTCCTCCTCCTTCTTGCGCCGCTCCATCTCCTCGGCGAGGCGGCGCTCCTCCTGGACCCGCCAGGCCCCGGCGCCCTCCTCGATAGCGGCGCCGATCGTGCCGATCACGAGCTCGCAGGAGCGGATTGCGTCGTCGTTGCCGGGGATCACGTAGTCGATCGGGGTCGGGTCGCAGTTGGTGTCGACCAGGCCGATGATCGGGATCCGCAGGCGGGCTGCCTCGCGGACGGCGATCTCCTCCGTTTTCAGGTCGGTGACGAAGACGGCGTCGGGCAGCCGCTCCATGTCCCGCACGCCGCCCAGGTTGTACTCGAGCTTCGCCAGCTCCGCCTGCATGCCCATCCGCTCCTTGGTCGGCAGCAACTCGAGCTTGCCCTCGTCCCGCCAGCCGGTCAGCTCGTGCAGGCGGGCGATCCGCGCCGAGATCGTGTTGAAGTTGGTCAGCAGGCCGCCCAGCCAGCGCTGGCTGACGTAGGGCATCTTGCAGCGGCCGGCCCACTCCTCGACCGGTCCGCGAGCCTGCTTCTTGGTGCCGACGAAGAGCACCGTGCCGCCGCCGCCGGCCAGCTCGCCGGCGAAGCGGCGCGCGTTCTCGAGCAGCTCCTCGGTCTGGACCAGGTCGATGATGTGGATCCCATCCAGCTCGCCGAAGATGTAGCGGCGCATGTTCGGGTTCCAGCGGCGCGTCTGGTGGCCGAAGTGGACTCCGGCCTCAAGCAGCTCCTTGAGCCCTGCCTCTGGCATTTGCGGGGGTTCTCCTTGTGGTCGAAGTGGGTCCCGTCGCCCTTTGCCGGGACCCGGCGCTGGGCGCCGGTCAGGATCCGGGTAGGTGCGGCCGGGGGTCGGTTGAAGGTCCGCCGATTGTAGAGCGAGACCGCCTCAGGCGGCGCGCGCGGCGACCAGCGCGGCGGCGAGGTCGGGTGGCAGCTCCGAGGCGAACGAGAGCCGCTCGCCGCTGCCGGGATGGGCGAAGGAGAGGCGATGGGCATGCAGGAACTGCCTCTCCAGGCCGTACTTCCGCTCGCCGCCGTAGGTGACGTCGCCGGCGAGGGGGTGGCCGATCGCCGCGAAGTGGGCGCGGATCTGATGGGTGCGGCCGGTCTCCAGGCGCGCCTCGAGGTAGGTCTCGGAGGCGAGCAGCTCGAGCACGGCGAAGTGCGTACGCGCCTGCCGCGAGGCCGCGCCTGAGACCGCCATCCGGTGGCGCTGTCGTGCGGCGCGTCCGATCGGCGCGTCGATCGTGCCGGTGCGCGAGGCGAGGCGGCCACGGGCCAGCGCGAGGTAGAGGCGCTCGACCTCGCGGCGGCGGACCTGGGCCTGAAGGGCGGCGTGCGCGGCATCCGTGCGGGCGACCACCATCAGGCCGCTCGTCCCCTTGTCGAGGCGGTGGACGATCCCCGGCCGCCGCGGGTCCTCGCCGCCGCCGAGGATCTCGGCCAGCTCGTCGACCAGGGTCGGGCCGCCGTGCGACGGAGCCGGGTGGACGACCATGCCCGCCGGCTTGTCGACCACGGCCAGCGCCTCGTCGAGGTGGACGACTCGTAGCTCGGGCTCAGCCATCGGCTGTTCGATGTGGCGCCAGGTATAGGAGGACGAGCAGTGCCACGCCCGCCGTGATCGCCACGTCGGCGAGGTTGAAGGCGGGCCAGGAGGGAAGGTCGACGTAGTCGGTGACGGCTCCGTCCCGCACCCGGTCGGCGAGGTTGCCGAGCGCACCGCCGGCCAGCAGGCCGACCGCCACCCAGATGCCGGGGCGGGTCGGGTTGCGGGCGAAGAGGACCCCTACCACCGCCAGCGCGACGACGGTGAGCAGCACCAGCCTCGCTCCCCCGCCGCCGGCGAGCCCGAAGGCGACGCCGCGATTGTGGGAGAGGGTCAGGCCGAGCGGCCCGAGCACGTCGACCTGCTCGCCCGGGACAAGGTTTGCCGCGACCAGCGCCTTGGCGCCCTGGTCGAGCGCGACGACGAGGCCGCAAAGCGCGCCGGCCAGGCGCCAGGCCCGGGCCTCAGGTCCATCCCAGAGCCCCCCGCGCGGGCGGGAACCCGGGATTGGCTTCTGATCGTCGCTCACCCTTCGATCAGGCCGGTGACCAGCGCCTGGAGGACGAACAGCACGATGACGCCGACGATCGGGCTGAGGTCGAGCGCGAACCCGCCGCCTCCGAGCGGCGGGATGAAGCGGCGGAAGAGGTTCAGATACGGGTTGGTCGTCTCGGTGATGAAGTCGAGCGTCGCCCGCAGCCACGGTCGGTAGGGCATGCGCGGCACGTAGGAGATCAGGACGTTGGCGAAGATCAGGACGATGTAGACGAGGAAGAGCGCGCTGACGTAGTCGGCGACGTCGTTGCGGGTGAGCGCCAGCGCGATCACCGGTGTGCTCCGCCTCTCGCTCCCTCCGCGCTCACGAGCGCATCTTCTCAAGCGACGCCCGCACCGCCGCTTCAAACGCCTCGCGCGCGCCCTCCCGGTCCAGCGCCTCCAGCCCCGCCTCGGTGCTGCCCCCGGGAGAAGCCACCGCCTTGCGCACGTCGGCGGGATGCCGCTCGCGCAGCAGCTCCGCCGTCCCCGCGGTGGTCTCGACAACCAGCTCCCGCGCCAGCTCCTCCTTGAGCCCCGCCTCAACTCCGGCATCCGCAATCGCTTCCACGGCCAGGGCCAGATAGGCCGGCGCACACCCCATGACCGAAGTAGCCGCATCGAACTCGGAATCGGGCAACTCGACCACGTGCCCGAGCGCCTCCAACATGCCCCTCACCTTCGCGGTTTCCTCGGCCGGGACCCCCTCTGCGGCTGCGAAGCAAAGCACCCCCCGCCGCACCTCGACCGCGACGTTCGGCATCACCCGGCAGACATCGGCATCAGGAAAGGCAGCAGCAACCCGCTCCAGCGAAGTCGCTCCGAGCAGCGAAACGACCAGCTTCGCATCGCCAAGCTCCGCGGCCACCTCCTCGAGCACCGCCGGCTTCACCGCCAGCACAACCAGATCCGCCCGCGCGGCCAGCTCCTCGTTCGACCCCACAGCCTCGCCGTCAACCTCCCGCGCCAGCTCCGTCGCCCGACCGGACCCCGAATCGGTGAACAGCATTCCCCCTATCTCGCCGGCCCAGCCACGTGCTATCGCGGCGGCCATGCTGCCTGACCCGACGAAGCCGATGACCATGGCAGAGAGCCTAGTAGCGGCCGGATGGGGAGGGTCGGGTGCCCCTCTAAGCGGCTTGTACTTTTTCGTCGATCCAATCGCGGCCAGCCGACCGCGCATCACCGAAAAAGTTGAGCGTGAGGGGCACCCGACCCTCCCCCACGACCGCATCTAGGACTGGTTGAAGAACCCCTTGTCGATCAACCGAGCCCTCTCCTCCGCCGAAACCTCGACGTTCCGCGGCGTAAGCAAGAAGATCTTCTCGGCGACCCGCTGCATCCCACCGTCCAGCGCGTAGGTCAGCCCCGAGCAGAAGTCGATCATCCGCTTCGAGAGCTCGTGGTCGGTCGTCTGCAGGTTGAGGATCACCGGCACCGAGCGTTTGAACTGGTCGGCGACCTGCTGGGCGTCGTTGAAGTTGCGCGGGATGACGAGATGGACCTGGACGTCGGAGTCGCCGTTGCCGACCGAGCGCAGCGTGCGCGTGCGGGTTGCCGAGATCGGCTCGTCGTCGGCGAAGATGTCGTCGATCTCGTCGCGCCTCGAGCGGCGCGAGGTGGGCAGCCGTCGCACCTGACCGGACTCGCGGCGCGCCTCGAAGACCTCCTCGGACCCCGTCTCGGGCTCAAACCCTTCGTCGTATTCGGGCCCGTAGTCGTGATCCTCGGCCAATCCGAAGTAGACCAGCGCTCTATGCCACGTATCTCGCAAAGCCATGGGTATCGGCGTCTTTCGGCTCCTAGCGGCCGAATCCTCCACCGATTATGGCGTACTCCATGTACCTGAATGTGGCGTCTCCGGCGGGTGGCGACAACAGGACCCGCCGGCCAATTCCTCACATGTACAGGGTTGCGCCCAGCCGAATGATCGTCGCCCCCTCCTCGACCGCGACCCTCCAGTCCTGCGATGTGCCCATCGAGAGGCGCTCGAGGCCGTGCTCGGCCGCCAGCTCGGCGAGGCGGGCGAAGTGCGGTCGCGAGGCCTCCGGGTCCTCGCTGAACGGGGGCATCGTCATCAGGCCGGCGACGCGGACCGGGCAGCGCTCGACGAAGGCGCCGAGATCGGCTGGAACGACGCCGCCCTTGCCCTCCTCGCCGGCGACGTTGACCTCGACCAGCACCTCGGCGCCGGGGTGGCCGTGGCGGCGCAGCTGCTCCAGCGCCGAGTCGCTGGCGACCGAGTGGATCAGGCGGCAGACCGGCAGCAGCCGCTTCACCTTGCGGCTCTGCAGGTTGCCGATGAAGTCCCACTCGAAGGCGTCCCCCCAGCGCTCGTGCTTGGCGGCGAGGTCCTGCTGGCGGTTCTCGCCGACCAGCCCCACACCCGCCTCGGCGAGGGCGCCCATCTCCTCGAGCGGCACGTACTTGGTGGCGACGACGACCTCCACCCGCTCGCCGGCGACCTCTCGCACCCGCTCCAGGTTGGCGGCGATCTTCGCCGGCTCGAGGCCGTGGATCAGACCCGGCACGGCTCAGCCCTCCGTTCGGCTCCGCCAGACGAGACCGGCTTGGCGTCCCGTGCGACCCCCGTCGCGGCGGTGGGAGAAGAACAGCTCCCCCTCGCAGCTCGTGCACAGCCCGGCGGACTCGGTGCGCTCGACGCCCGCCTCGCGAAGCAGGCGCCGGGCGACCTCGGGCAGGTCGAGCGTGCCGCCGGCCGCGATCCCGTCGCCGAGGCCGGCGAAGGCGCCGGCGACCTCCTCGCCGACCTCGTAGCAGCAGGGGCCGATTCCAGGGCCGATCGCGGCGTCGGTGGCGGCCACCGCCTCGGCGCCGCGCGCGACGATCCCGGCGGCCAGACCGCGCCAGCCGCAGTGCAGGATCGCGACGCCCCCGGGGCCGCTGAGGGCGACCGGCAGGCAGTCGGCGACGAAGACGAGCAGCGGCAGCGACGGCTCAGCGGTGAGATGGCCGTCGACCTCGGGGATCTCGCCGCCCGGCTGGGCGAAGGGGCTGGGCCGCTGCGGCGCCGTGCGGCGGGACAGCTCAGCCCCGTGCACCTGACGGCCGGCCACGACCCGCTCCGGGGCGAAGCCCAGCGTCGCGGCGAAGCGACGACGGTTCTCGACGACGGCGTCGCGCTCGTCCTCGGTAAGGATTCCCAGGTTGAGGCTCGCGAAGGCCCCATCGCTGACGCCGCCCAGCCGGGTCGAGAAGGCAGCCCGCGCGCCGGGCAGCTCGGCCTCGAGCCAGCGCACGCCGTCGTCTTCGCGCCACCGCATGCGAACAACAAAAGCAGAAAGGCGACGTGGTGCCTACGAGCCCCGCGCCGCCGCCAGCGCCGCTGCCAACTCCTGCTCGCGGCCCGCGACCTCGCCGTCGAGCTTGCCTCGCAGCGCCTCGGCGAGGCCGCGGCCCACGGCTGGCCCCTCCGGCACCCCGGCGGCGATCAGGTCCTCGCCGTCGATCTCGAGCGCGACCGGACGCCACTCGACGAGATAGCGGTCGAGCCACTCGGCGCCCATGGCGCGAGCCAGGACCAGCTCGACATGGTCGCTTCTTCGCGCCAGCTCGACCGCTTGGGAGGGCCGCTCCGGCCGCGAAGCCGCCAGCCCCTCCTCGCGGCCCGGCGAACCGAGCGCCGCGGAGAGCACCGAGCGGCCGCGTGGCGCCGTGCCCTTCCAGGGCGGCGCCGAGAGCAGCTCGGCGACCCGCCCCGCCAGCACCACCCCGCCCGGCCGCGGCTCCACCAGCCCCCAGCTCGCGAGCAGCTCGAAGCCGCGTGCCGCGTCGGGTTCCGCCGCTAGACGCAGCAACTCCGCTTCCTGCCGGTCGGCCGAAACCGTGCCGAGGCTCGCCTCGCGCAAAAGCCCCGCCGTCTCCGGCTCCAGCTCGAAGCCGAAGCGGGCCGCGTAGCGGGCGGCGCGCAGGGCCCGGGTCGGGTCGTCCGCGAAGGACCGGGGGTGCAGGACGCGCAGCAGGCCGGCGGCGAGATCGCCGCGCCCGCCGTAAGGGTCGATCAGGCGCGGCTCGCCGAGCAGCGGGATCGCCATCGCGTTGATCGTGAAGTCGCGGCGGCCGAGGTCGGTGGCGACGTCGGCCGCCGGCTCGACCACCGGCAGGGCGCCCGGCTTCGGGTAGGTCTCGGCGCGGGCAGCGGCTATGTCTACCTCGTGCCCATCTAGGCGCACCTTGGCGGTCGCGAACCTCTCGTGCTCGACAACCCCCGCGCCAAGCCGGGCCGCGAGTCCGGCCGCGTCGCCCGCCACCACCAGGTCGATGTCCGCCCGGCCGCGCCCCAGCAGCAGGTCGCGCACCGAGCCGCCGACCAGGTAGACGCGCTCCTCGCTGGCGGCTTCGCGCACGGTCGCAAGCTCGGGGTAGGCGCCGGCCAGCGCCTTCGTAAGGTCGTCGATTGGCTGCATCGGGGTCGACATCGGTCCGCTCTCCCAATGAGTCTGTCCGAAACCTCTGACATTTGGCCGGGATATCGCCCGCCACACGCGGAGTTTCAAGCCGGCTCTTACTCTTACGATGAGCGCCTTCCGATGGCAGAGCAGCCGACAGGAAAGCCGGGCTGGACCGACGATCGGCAAGCCGAGCGGACGGCGCGGCGCGAACGGCAGCGCCGCCGCACCCGCCGCCGGCGACTGGTGGCTGCGGCGCTTCTGCTTGCCGCCGCGCTGGTCGTCGCGGGGGTCCTCGCCGTCGGAGGCGGTAACGGTTCGACGCCGAGGGCGGCGAGCGATTCCAGGCGGAAAGCCGCGAGGGCAACGCGATCGCGGCGGGCGTTCACCTTCGAGCCGTCCGGCATTGTCCGAAACGCCACGCCGCAGCCGAATTGGAAGCCCCACACCGGGCCGGTCCCGATCCTCGAGTACCACGTGCTCGGAGCCGCCCCGGCCGGCGCTCCCTATCCGGAGCTGTACGTGGGCCGCTCGGACTTCAGCCGCCAGATGGACTGGCTCGACGAGCAGGGCTACGAGGCGGTGACGCTGGAAGAGGTCGAGAGGGCCTGGTACCGCGGCGGCACGCTCCCCGCGAAGCCGATCGTCCTCTCATTCGACGACGGCTACCGGCCGCAGTTCACATTCGCCCTGCCGGAGCTGCGCAAGCACGGCTGGCCCGGGCTGCTGAACCTGAAGGCGGAAGGCTCCGACCTCTACCCCAGCAACGTCGAAGCGATGATCGACGCCGGCTGGGAGCTGGCCGCCCACACGATCCACCATCTCGCCCTGCCCCCGCTCGACGCAGGCCAGCTGAAGGAGGAAGTCGCCGGCTCACGGGCGCTCCTGCGCCGCGCATACGGCGTGCCGGTCGAGGACTTCTGCTATCCGGCCGGCCGCTTCGACGACACCGTGATCGCCGCCGTCGAAGCCGCCGGCTACACCGGCGCCACGACCGAGATCCCAGGCTACGCGACACGGGACGCTCCATATGAACTGGCCCGCTTCGAGATCCTCGGCTCGAGCGGCGTTGCCGGCCTGGCCGAAGATCTGAGGACCTATCCCGGTTAGGGGTTCCACTTAACTTTTTCGGTAAAGAGTCGCCGGGCTGGCGCCGCGAGCGAAGTGACGAAAAAGTACAAGACGTTCCACCCCTACCGGGATAGGTCCTAGAACGATCAGCGACGGACGGGGACGCCGTCGGCTGCAAGACGGTCCTTCGCTTCGCGCACGCTGTAGTCGCCGTAGTGGAAGATCGAGGCGCAGAGGACGGCATCGGCCCCCCCGTCGCGGATCGCCTCGCCGAGGTGCTCCAGGTTGCCGGCGCCGCCCGAGGCAATCACCGGCACCGGAACGGCGTCCGCTACGGCCCTGGTCAGCTCGATGTCGTAGCCGTCGGTGGTGCCGTCGCGGTCCATGCTGGTCAGCAGCACCTCCCCCGCCCCGCGCTCGACCGCCTCCCTCGCCCAGGAGACCGCCTCGCGCCCCTCGACCTTCTTTCGCCCTCCGTTCACGTAGACATCCCATTCGGTTCGAGGGCCCGCCGCCCCTGGAGACGGGGTCTCAGCAGCGTCCATATCCGATTCCCACGGCTGGGCGGAGGCGGGCCTGGCCTTGGCATCGATCGCAATTACGACGCACTGGGCGCCGAAGTGGTCGGCCAGCTCGGTCAGCAGCTCCGGCCGGGAGAGCGCAGCGGAGTTGACCGAGACCTTGTCGGCGCCAGCGTCGAGCACGGCCTGGGCGTCCTCGACGGAGCGGATGCCACCGCCGATGGTGAAGGGGATGAAGACGTTGTCGGCAGTGCGCCGGGCGAGCCGGACGATCGTCTCGCGCCCCTCGTGGGAGGCGGTAATGTCGAGGAAGACCAGCTCGTCGGCGCCCTCGGCGTCGTAGCGCTCGGCCAGCTCGACCGGATCCCCCGCATCGCGCAGCCCGACGAAGTTCGTCCCCTTGACGACCCGGCCGGCATCGACGTCAAGGCACGGTATGACGCGCTTCAGGACCATGCCGAGAGCCTAGAGCCCAAGCCCATCCCGGTAGGGATTCCACTTAACTTTTTCGGTGGAGAGTCGCCGGGCTGGCGCCCCCAGCGAAGTGACGAAAAAGTACAAGACGTTCCACCCCTACCGGGATGGGCTCTGTCAATTCGCCGCGGCGAGCACTTCGATGCCCTGAGCGACCGTGAAGCGACGCTCGTAGAGGGCTCGGCCTACGATGACACCTTCGACGTTGGGGGCGGCTTCTTGCGCCAGCGTTTCAAGGTCTGAGATATCGCCCACCCCCCCAGAAGCGATCACCTGGGCCTTGGTTGCCGCTGCGATTCGGCTCAGCTGGTCGAGCGCGGGTCCCTCCATCGTGCCGTCAACCTCGATCGCGGTGCAGAGGAAGCGCGGGACGCCCCGCGAGCTCAGCTCCGCGACGGCCTCGACAACCCCCTCCTCACCTGCTTCTGTCCACCCGGCCAGGGCGACCTTGCCGTCCCGGGCGTCCACCGAAACGACCGCGCGCTCGCCGTGACTCTCCAGCATCGCGTCGAGAAAGCCCGGATCGCGCAGCGCCGCCGTCCCGATCACGACCCTCTCCGCCCCCGCGTCGAGCACAGCGGCGACCGCCTCGGCATCGCGCAGCCCGCCCCCGACCTGGATCGGGCAGTCGACCGCCGCCGCGATCCGCCGCACCGCCTCCAGATTCCGCGGCGCTCCCGCCTTCGCGCCGTCGAGGTCGACGACGTGCAGGAACCGGGCTCCTTCCCCCGCCCAACGGACCGCCGCGTCGACGGGGTCGGCGTCGTAGGCGGTCTCGCGCTCGTAGTCACCCTGTACCAACCGCACCGCGTGACCGCCGCGGATGTCAATTGCGGGATACAAGATCAATTCCCCCCACCTCCTCAATCCCGAAAAGGCAGGAAGAGATGGGGATGAACCCGCTCCCGCCTGCGGGGGTATGCGGCTGGGCGGCTCTCACGCGGCGGCTGGCGCTTTGGCGCAGATCCCGGCGAAGTTGGCGAGCAGCCGCAGGCCCGCGGCGCTCGACTTCTCGGGGTGGAACTGAACGCCGAAGACGTTGTCGCGCTCGGCCGCGCAGGCGAAGCGCTCGCCGTAGGCGGCGGTCCCCAGCACATCACCCACCTCGGGCCGCGGTGCGAAGGAGTGGACGAGATAGAAGGGCGTCTCGGAGTCGATCCCCTCCGTCAGCCGCGACCCCTTCTCCCAGCGCACGGAAGACCAGCCGATGTGCGGGACCTTGAGGCCCTGCGCATCGAGGCCGCTGACCTTGCCGGGCAGGAGGCCGAGACCCTCGGCGCCGCCCAGCTCGGTGGTCGAGTCGAAGAGGAGCTGGAGACCGAGGCAGATGCCGAGGATCGGCACCCCCACGTCCCGTCGCTCGGCGATCAGCTCGCCCAGGCCGAGCTCGCGCACTCCCGACATCGCCTTCGGGAAGGCGCCTACGCCGGGCAGGATCAGCCCGTCCGCCGCGCGGATCGTCTCCGCGTCGTTGGCGATCGTCGCCTTCGCCCCCACGTGCTCCAGCGCCTTCTCCACCGAGCGCAGGTTGCCCATGCCGTAGTCCAAGATGCAGATCCGCGCGGTCACAACACCACCTCGCGCTTCGCTCCCTCACGAAGAATCGGATATGCACGTTCGGTCGCTACCGCGCTCATTGGCTCAGCGTCCCCTTCGTCGACGGAACGCCCGTCTCGTCGGGGTCGAGGGAGACGGCGATCCGCAGCGCCCTGGCGAAGGCCTTGAAGCAGGCCTCGATCATGTGGTGGGCGTTGGCCCCATAGCGGACCGAGACGTGCAGGGTCAGCTTGGCGCTGTTGGACACGGCGCGGAAGAACTCCTCGGCCAGCTCGGTGTCGAAGCCGGCGATCGAGGTCGCCGGCAGCTCCGCGTCGAAGACGCAGAGCGGGCGGCCGGAGATGTCGATCGCGCACTCGGCGAGCGACTCGTCCATCGGCACGACGGCGGAGCCGTAGCGCCGGATCCCAGCCCGGTCGCCGAGCGCCTCGTCAAGCGCCTGGCCGAGCACGATGCCGACGTCCTCGACGGTGTGGTGGGCACCGGTCTCGAGGTCGCCGCTCGCCTCCACCTCCTGTCCGAGCCTGCCGTGGCGGGCAAGCAGGTCGAGCATGTGGTCGAGGAAGCCGACCCCGGTCGCGACGCTCGCCTCGCCCCCGTCGAGGTCGAGCGAGAGGCGAATCTGCGTCTCGGCGGTGCTGCGCTCCTTTAGCGCCGTGCGGGTCATCGTCTTATCATCGCCGACTCGGCGTGGACGGGGAATCCCTCGGCGCGGGCGAGAGCGTCGACGTGCGGGGCCAGGTTTGCCGCCGCATCGGCCGAAACCTCCACGGTGGAGATCTTGCGCCGGAAGGCGCCCGGTCCGAGCGGGCCCGAGAAGCGCCCGGCGCCGCCGGTCGGCAGGACGTGGTTGGAACCGGCGACGTAGTCGCCGAAGGCGGTGGCGCTGTGGCGGCCGCTGAAGACGCAACCGGCGGTGGTGACCCGCTCCGCGAGCAGCGTCGCGTCCGCCTCGAGCAGCTCGAGGTGCTCCGGGGCGAAGGCGTTGGCGAGGTCGATCGCGTCGCTCAGGTCGGGGACCTGGGTCAGGGCCAGCGACGCCTCGGCGTCGCCGCCTGACTCCGCCGCGATCCGCTCGGTTGCGGCCGCGATCGCATCCAGCACCGCGTCCTCGACCGCCACCGCGACAAGGACGCCGTCGGGCCCGTGCTCGGCCTGAGCGCAGAGATCCAGCGCCGCCCACTCGGGGTCCGTGTCGTGCCCGGCGACCAGCATCAGCTCGGAGGGACCGGCTAGCGAGTCGATCCCTACCGTGCCGTAGACGTCGCGCTTCGCCTCCCGCACCCAGGCGTTGCCAGGGCCGACGATGACGTCGACCTTCTCCACGCTCTCGGTGCCGCAGGCGAGGGCGAAGATCGCCTGCGCGCCCCCCATCGCGTAGACCTCGTCGACGCCGCACAGCTCGGCGGCGGCCAGCACGAGCGGGTCGAGGCGTCCGTCCGATCCCGGCGGCGAGGCGAGCGCAAGGCGCTCGACGCCGGCGACCCGGGCGGGGATGCAGCCCATCAGAACGCTCGACGGATAGGCGGCGCGGCCGCCGGGCGCGTAGACCGCCGCGGCGCCGACGGGAGCCTCGCGAACGGTCACGGTCTGCCCCTGGGGCAGTTTGACCTCGCGCAACTCCGAATCGACCTGCGCCTCGGCGACCGCGCGAATGTTGGCGGCGGCGAGCTTCAAAGACTCACGGATCTGTGGATCGAGTCTGGCCAGCGCCGCCGCCCCCTCGTCCGGCGCCACCCGCAGCGAGGTCGGCGGGTTCTCGGTGGCGTCGAAGCGGGCAGTGAGGCGCAGGACGGCTTCGTCGCCGCCCTCGACGACCTCCCGCTTGATCGCCTCGACGTCGGGCGCCGATGCGGCCGCCGAAGTCCAGCCCCGGATCGCCTTCGCGGTGCGGGCCGCGCCGTCCCACTCGAAGCGCCGCGTCCTCATCGCTCGATCGCCTCGCGAAACTTCGCCGTCAGCTCGTCGACCTCGCCGCCGCGCAGCTTGTGCGCCACCCGGTTGGCGACAAAGCGGGCGGTGCACTCGACGATCTCCTCGCGCACCTCGAGGTCGTTCTCCTCCAGGGTGCGGCCGGTCGCGACGAGGTCGACGATCCCGTCGGCGAGCCCGCTCAGCGGCGCCAGCTCCACCGAGCCCTTGACCTCGATCACCTCCGCCTGCCGCCCGGTGCTCTCGAAGTGGCGCTGGGCGACGCGGGGGTACTTGGTGGCGATCCTCATCATCCCGAGGCGGCGCTCCGCCTCGCCGAGGCGCTCGTCGCCCACACGCCCGGCGAGCACCATCCGGCATCGCCCGTAGCCGAGGTCGAGCAGCTCGTAGACCATCCGGTCGGACTGCTCGAGCAGGACGTCCTTGCCGGTGATGCCGACGTCGGCGGCGCCGGCCTCGACGTAGGTCGGGACGTCGGAGGGGCGCATCGTCACCAGCGTGATCTCCTCGCCGGGGAAGATCAGCGCCCGCGAGCCGCCGCGCAGCCCCGCCGTGTCGACACCGATCGCGTCGAGGACGTCGAGCGTCCCCTCGAGCAGGGCGCCGCGCGGCACGGCCAGCTTCAGCGGCCCGTCGGCCTTGGCGCGAACCGTGCCGGCGACCTCGACGCTCACGACGCTCCCCTCCGCGACTCCTCCTCCATCTGGGCGATGTGGACGCGCTCCAGGTAGAGCGCGAAGCCGGCCGCGGGAAGATCGAGCCCGAAGCGCTTCAGCAGCCCGTCGTAGCGGCCGCCCCCGCCCAGCACGTGACCGAGCGCCGGGTCGTAGACCTCGAGGATCGCGCCGCTGTAGTAGCCGAGGTCACGCAGGAGGCCGAGGTCGATCTGGACTCGCTCGGCGGCGCCGCGCGCTTCCAGCGCCTCGTAGGTCTCGCCTATCCGAGCTGTGGCGCGCTCCACCGCGGTTCCCCCCCAGGTCCGCGCTTCGTCCAGCACCTCGCGTCCGCCGCGCAGCTGCGAGAGCGCCACGCAGGTGGCGCACTGCTCGTCGGAGATCCCGTCCTGTGCGGAGAGCTCCGCCTCCAGCCCGACCAGGTCGTGCATCGCCAGCCGCTCGAGGATCGAGTCCCGTGCCTCCCCCTCGACGCCGAGCTCGGCCAGCAGCTGGCGGTAGAGGTCGGCGTCGCCCAGCCCGATCACGGCGCGATCGAGGCCGACGGCGTCGAGCGCCGCCTCCAGCACCTCGACGACCTCGGCGGTCCCCTGCGGGGCCGGCGCCCCGATCAGCTCCACCCCGGCCTGGGCGAACTCGCGCATCTGGCCGCGCTGCGGCCGCACCGCACGGAAGGCGTTGGCCAGGTAGCAGAAGCGCAGCGGCGGCTCGGAGTTGGCGTAGCGGCTCGCCGCGAGGCGGGCGATCGGCACCGTCATGTCGGAGCGCAGCGCCAGCAAGTCGCCGCTCTCGTCGAAGAAGCGGTAGGCGCTGCCGGCGGTGCGGCCGTCGCCGCGGCCCAGCACCTCGTCGTACTCGATCGCCGGCGTCGCGACCTCGCCGTAGCCGCGACCCTCGAACACCTCGATCAGGGCGAGGTGGAGGCGGCGCAGCTCGCGCATCTCGTCGGGGAGGACGTCGCGGGTTCCTGGCGGAATCGGGTGAATCATCCGCCGGACCTTACGAGAGTGAGCGTGAAAGTCCCGCTAGGCGGGGATCTCCGCAGAGACCCGTTCAATCTGGGCGCCGAGCCCGCGCAGGCGCTCGTCGATCTGCTCATAGCCGCGATCGATCTGGCGGATGTTGCCGATCTCCGAGACGCCGTCGGCGGCGAGGGCGGCGATGAGCATCGCCATGCCCGCGCGGATGTCGGGGCTCTCGACGCGTTCGCCATGAAGACGGCTCGGACCGCTGACGATCGCCCTGTGGGGATCGCACAGCGTGATCCGAGCGCCCATCGCGACCAGCTTGTCGACGAAGAAGAGGCGGTTCTCGAACATCTTCTCGAAGATCAGGATCTCGCCCTCGGCCTGGGTGGCGAGGGCCAGCGCGATCGAGGTGAGGTCGGCCGGGAAGGCCGGCCAGGGGCCGTCCTCGATCTTCGGGATCGCGTCGCCGAGGTCGGCCTTGATCCGCAGACCCTGGCCGGCCGGCACGACCACGTCGCCGCCCTCGACGGTCGAGGAGAGGCCGAGGCGGCGGAACTGGCGGCGGATCATCAGCAGGTCGGCGGGCTCCGCTTCCCGGATCCGCACTTCGCCCCCGGTCGCCGCGGCAAGCGCCATGAAGCTGCCGACCTCGATGTGGTCCGCCGCGACGGAGTGCTCGGCGCCGCCGAGGCGGTCGCGTCCCCGCACGGTCATCACGTTGGAGCCGATCCCGTCGACCGTGGCGCCCATCTTGGTCAGCAGCCGGGCCAGGTCCTGGACGTGCGGCTCGCAGGCGGCGTTGGCGATCGTCGTCGGGCCGGAGGTCAGCGCCGCCGCCATCAGCGCGTTCTCGGTGCCCATCACCGAGGGCTCGTCCATGAAGATTTCGCAGGCGCGCAGCCCCCCCGACGGCGCCTCCAGCTCGATCCAGCGATCGCCGTCGACCCGGGCGCCGAGGTCGAGGAAGGCGTCGAGGTGGGCGTCAAGGCGCCGGCGGCCGATGAAGTCGCCGCCGGGCGGCGGCATCTTCGCCGCGCCGAAGCGCGCCAGCAGCGGCCCCGCGAGCAGGAACGAGGCGCGGATCTTCTTCGAGAGCTCCTCGTCGACCGCCACGTCGCCGACGCCCGCGGCACAGAGGCGAAGGCTGTTGTCGGCGACCCAGGCCGCCTCGACGCCGAGCCTCTCGAGCAGCGCGATCTGCGCCTCGGTGTCGCGAATCCGCGGCACCCGGTGCAGCAGCAGCTCCTCCTCGGTCAGCAGGCAGGCGGCGAGGATAGGAAGAGCCGCGTTCTTGTTGCCGGCGGCGGTCAGCTCCCCCGAGAGGGGCACGCCGCCCTGGATGACGAATTTCTCCATCGGTTCCGGCTAGGGTAACGACCGTCGTGCGGAGAGGCTGGAAGATCCTGATCGGCGTCGTGGCGGCCCTCGTCGTGCTGCTCGGGCTCAACACCCTCGTCACCGACAGGGAAACGAAGTCCGCCGAGGTGACGGTCGCCGGCGGCAAGATCCTCAGCCTCCCGGGCGGCGACCTCCAGGTGGTCGACAGGGGCCCGCGGCGGGCGAGCCCGATCGTCCTCGTCCACTGCTTCACCTGCTCAATCGACTGGTGGGACCGGATGATGCCGCTGCTCGATCGCACCCATAGGGTGGTCGCCGTCGATCTGCTCGGCCATGGCGGCTCGGAAAAGCCCGCCTCCGGCTACTCGATCCCGAACCAGGCGGACCTGGTCGCCCAGGCACTGAGCAGGCTCGGGGTGAGCGATGCGGAGGTGGTCGGCCACTCGCTGGGCGGGGGTGTGGCCGTCGCCCTGGCCCAGCAGTCCCCGCATCTGGTCAACCGGGTCGTGATAGTCGACACGCCGCCCACCCACGAAGAGGGCGACCTGGGACTCGTCGCCAAGCTCGGCTTCGCCCCGGTGGTCGGCGAGCTCTTCTGGCGGGTCAAGCCCGACTTCGCGGTCCGCAAGGGCCTCGGCGTCGCCTTCGCACCCGGCTACGACGTCCCCGACGCCTTCGTCGAAGACGTCGATCGGATGACCTTCAGCTCCTACGACGACTCCGCCAGCGACTTCGACGACTACACCAAGGAAGAGTCGCTGGACCAGAGGGTGAAGGAAACCGGCAAGCCATTGCTGGTGATCATGGGCACCGAGGAGCAGATCATCGACGATCCACCGAAGAGGCTCGCCGAATACCGGGTCACCGTTCCCGGCGCCCAGACCAAGCTGATCGCCGGCGCCGGGCATTCGCCCAACGTCGAGAAACCGGCGCAAACCGCAGCGCTCGTTCTCGCCTTCGCCGCCCGGGGAGAGCGAGCGAAGAAGGCAGTCACCAGGCACGAAATGCAAAAAGGCCTGCAAAATCAGGGTGCCGTCCGGAAGCATCCGTAGATTCGAACCCATGTTCGATACGAAGAAAAGCGCCAGCGCTCACCTGGCAGACGCAGCAGATCTGATCATCGATTTCGCAACCCTCGGCGAGTATGGCATCGAGCCGGTGGAGGTCCGGCCTCCGGCCTGCGAGGGGCGACGGCGCAGCGGTTCGATGCGGAGCACCGGATTGTGGAACGCCGCGATCGACCGCTTCGCAGCACCCGCCTAGCGGCACAAAGAAGCAGAAGGAATCGGCGGAAGCGACTGATTTCGACTCCAGGTAGTCGCACTGATCCTGACGGTGGTCGAACCGCAGGCAAAGAGAAAGACGGGTAGATCTCCACGCGGCTGACGACTCGGATCTCGGTCGACCAGCACGGGCACTTCGCCGCGCTGCGCGGCGCATTTGAGGATCGTTGTAACTGGATGCCGAGGATTGCCGTCCAGTCCGATCCGCCGGGCTGTGTCTCAAACTGAAAGGCATGGAGACGCTAGTCGGCGCGGCGGCACTCGTCGCCAGCCTTATTGTTCTGTGGACCGGCCGGAGGCGCTTTGAGGTCAGCTCAGCTTGGGCGACGTTCCTCTCGGTCTTTGATGTAGCTGTCAATGTCATCGCCGTGGTCGCTTTGGGCTGGCTCGGTGTGGCGATCTTCGTCGCCGTCAACCTCATCGCCTTGATCGTCTGGTCCATTGTGCTGGCGATCAAAAAGCAGTCGATTCTCATCAGCGCCGCCGTCCAGGGTGCCGATGTCAGCAGGGAGGAGACTGAGGAGATCTGGCAGTGGATGAAGGGAGAGAAGAGCTTCGCCGCGATCCCCCCGCTCAAGCGGGCTGACCTGATCAAGGCGCTCGCCATAAAAGCGCGCAACCCGGAGGAAATCCGCGCGATGGCTGTCCCGGTCGCCCAACTCTCGCTGATCTTCGACTGTGACCCGCTCTGGCTCGCACCCCGCTTCGATCAGCTCCTTCGGCTCTATGGACACGATGCTGGCGAAGCTGTCGAGGCGGCTGAGACATTGACCGCTAGTGCGCAGCTTGCGCCGATCTCATTTGAAGAAATGGTCGAGGCGATGCTGATCGCGGGTGGTGCTGGTCCGGCAGACGCGGCCGACACCATCAGTGATGACACGAACAAAGATCAGTTCCACGAGAATCTGCAGGCAACAACCGAGTTGCAGATCCGCGAAGACGGCGAGGACGGAGTGCGCCTGAACGGCGGGCCGATGGATGGATGGCTGGTCCTGAAAGACGCACCGAGCCTTGCGGTTGATTGGTACAAGACCTGGCCGTCGGGTATGGCAGACGTGCACGAGCCGGGCCGGTACGAGGTATCCGAAAGCGGCACCTGGGCCGACTGGGTTCCGGTGACGCTTGAAGATTGAGAAATGGGGATTGGCTCCTCAACTTTGAGCCGAGAGACTGCCGGGCGCCCGGTCTGATTCAGGCAGGTTCCATGTCGCCGTCGCACTAGGACTTTCGTGATCGAAGCTCCGCGAAGAAGTGCCAGACGGCCTCCCGGCTGTCAAGGTCGGCGACCAGCTGGCCGTTCTTGTATCGGTCGAAGACCCTAATTGACGTGGCGCCGTGTCCACGTGGCCATGGGCGGAAGTGAAACTGTCGGCCATCATCGAGATATAGGCCGTAGCTCTCGGCCCCTGGACGGCTCTGCTTGAGTCGATGCACTTGGTCGTCACGCGCAAGCGGGCACCCGAGCAGCAAGGTGACGGCAGCCTCAAGAATCAGCGGCACCGTCCCGGGGGTGTGGTCGCGGGCCCTCATGATTGCTGCCGTGGTGTCGGGCCCTTCGACTTGGATCATGCGTTCACCTGACGATGCGTGGCCCAGGCGGCCAACAGGGGCTGTGGGTCTCGCCGGCGATGTCTTCGTGGATGAAATGGGCTTTCACAGGAAGTGCCCGAGAATCACACCAATGATTATCAGCGCCGCTCCCCCTGCCGCCGAGAGCGCAATGGCTAGGTCCCTGGGTTTCGGGGCCTTCTGAGGCGGCATGCTCATAAGGACAGAAGGACCGAGAATCACCTCGACTCGTGAGACTCTGGGCGCTTGGAGAGGACCTCGGAGCCCACGCCCCATCCGACCGGGCAGAAGCCGCGACAGCTCGCGAAGCCCTGCCATGAGCGCTCCGAATTCGATGACTGCCCGCCCAACCACAGCAATCACGACGAGGATGGCGATGCTTTCGCCTCGTCGGAATTCGATTCGGGCCACAGTAAGTTGTCCGCCGAACTGGTCCTCTACAGCCGAACGGAAGTCTGCCCTGAGCCCCCGCGCAAGCTCCTCGCGCTGCTCGAAGATGAAGCCCTCAACATCGGGGTCATCAACAACGATCGACAGCGTGGCTACGTCGCCGAATAGTTCGATCTCGCAGGCCATTACCGCAGAGCTTAGAGCGGCGCGTCAAGACACGAGCAAAAATGACTTCCCCCGCCAGTCTGATGACTGCACCCCGAGCCCAGACCACGACTGCAAGGTCTAGGCCACCACGGCAGCGCGGACCTTGCCGGATCGCTGGCCGCCCGCCGAAGCGTGTCTACGGGAGTGGGTCAGGGCCACTCGACGGACTGAGGATAGGGTTACGACATGCCTAATAGGCTTTGCACTTCTCCTTCCTGGGGCGCGCAACGGCTCACGCCGCTCGCTGCTCTTGGATTCGTCGTGGTGCTCGTTGTGGCTTCTGCGGCGGCGGCGATTTTCGGCGGACTGTCCTGGCTGCTTTACGTCGCTACGGTCGGCACGGCGGTGGGGACGCTGGGGCTCGCATATTCGACTTGGTCACTAGCCAGCAAGACGCAGGATGCCGTCAACGCCGCACGTGCAGACCTACTGGTCGCAGAGAAAGGGGTAACTGCCGCCACGCGAACGGCAGATGAGGCTGAGCGAGCCAGGGTTGATGCAATCGCTCCGCTTGTCGATCTTTCTGTAACGCTCTCCAAAGCGCTCTATACCCCACCAGGCGGCGGCGTACCGCGCACCACGTATGAATTCCCTCCCAACATTCCCGATGGCGACGTGGTGACGGGCCGCGAACTCGAAGGGGCCGATGTCGGCGCGATACTCAACGTCGAACTTATCAACCTTGGCAAGACGCCTGGCTACTTCCAGTTCACTCATATGGGCTTTCTCGTGAACAGTGCCGATGGTCTTATCCGGCTTCCAGGTGGAGCGAGTCGAACCTTTGAGGGACGTCTTCATTGGAATTACGGCCTGGAAGACCCTGCCAAACCTAGGCAATTTGAGCTGCAAGCAAAGGTTTGGGGGCCAATGACGACAGGGGTCGTGGATGAAATTTCATGGGAGGGGGAGATCACTCTGATCCGTGACTTTCATGGAGCGGGTGGAGGGTTCCAAGCGATGCCTCAAGGCGTGCTGACGCTCAAGTACAGCATCAGTCGACAGCGCGCTGGCGCTGGAGACATGCCCCAGGATTGGTAAATCGGGACACTCCGCGGCCGAGTAGAAGCGAGCCGATAGGCGGCGATGCGCGGGGATTCCCGTCTGCGATGCAAGGGGGCTATCGCGCCAGCGAGACCGGCGCTCCCTCGATCCGGGCGACCAGGTTCGTCTTGTGTTCTACTGGGGGCGGGGGTGCGACTGGCCAAGCTGGGCGGCACACGCAGCCGCTGCGCATAGCAGCGCTACGCGCGAGGCGGCGGGTGCCGATCCAGCGCCGCGCCAGGCGTGCCATCCGCGGCTGGCTGGATCGGAATCATTCGCTTCTGGCGATTCAAGAATCCGGCGGCGACCTACTCTCCCAGGAGGTTGCCCTCCAAGTACCATCGGCGCTGAGGGGCTTAACTGCTCTGTTCGGAATGGGAAGAGGTGTCTCCCCCCCGCTATGCGCCACCGGAAATTTTGCGAGACCGGCCCCGGTGGAGCTTGAAAACCGCACAAGGCCGCAATGAATAGGTAATTGAACATCCGTCAAGCCCTCGACCCATTAGTACCGGTCGGCTGAGCGCATCGCTGCGCTTGCACCGCCGGCCTATCGACCTGGTGGTCTACCAGGGGTCTTACTCCCTCAAGGGGATGGGAGAGCTCATCTCGAGGACGGCTTCCCGCTTAGATGCCTTCAGCGGTTATCCGTTCCGTGCGTAGCTAACCTGCAGTGCCCTTGGCAGGACAACAGATGCACCAGCGGCACGTTCATCCCGGTCCTCTCGTACTAGGGATGACTCCTCTCAACTCTCCAACGCCCACAGAAGATAGGGACCGAACTGTCTCACGACGTTCTGAACCCAGCTCGCGTACCGCTTTAATGGGCGAACAGCCCAACCCTTGGGACCTACTCCAGCCCCAGGATGCGACGAGCCGACATCGAGGTGC
>Ga0137371_10001014_pt1 | contig 21802 bp, 20 predicted proteins | sample SagtaG_7_FD_104919 | JGI IMG/M metagenome (GOLD analysis project Ga0137371, IMG submission 104919) | Vadose zone soil microbial communities from Sagehorn Ranch, Mendocino, California, USA - Sage1_R_40_16 metaG | ecosystem: Environmental > Terrestrial > Soil > Vadose zone | place: USA...
GGAGGCCCGGAGGAGCTGGACGAGCGCTTCTCCGCCACCTGCCAGCACATCCAGGAGGCGCTACCCGCGCTCGGCCGCGAGCAGCGCTGGCCGATGTATGACCGGCTCCCCATCGACACCTTCGTCAAGGGCCGGGTCGCCCTCCTCGGCGACGCGGCCCACCCCATGCTGCAATACCTCGCCCAGGGCGCCTGCCAAGCCATCGAGGACGCCGCCACCCTCGCCGCCTCCCTGCGCCGCCACACCCCCGGTCCCTTGATGGACGACGATGCTGGCATCGACGCGGCCCTCCGCACCTACCAGGAAGTCCGCGTCCCCCGCACCACTCAGGTCCAGCGCACCGCCCGCCTCTGGGGCGACATCTGGCATACCGACGGCCTCGCCAAACTCCTCCGCGACGAACTCCTCCTCCGCCGCCACCCCAACGACCACACCTATATCGAGTGGCTCTATGGCTGGCAGGCCCCCGAAGGCTCCTGAAGCTGGCGCATCGGGCGTCCCTGCGTGGCTGCGGCTGCCGGGACCAGCGCCAGCGCCGGGGCTGGCAGGTGCACGCTGAATACTGAGCCGTCTGGGCCGGAGCGTTCCAGGAGCACTTGGGCGCCGATGCCGCGTGCCAGCTCGCGGCAGAGGTAGAGGCCGAGGCCGATGCCAGCGCTGCCGCCGTCACTGTTGGCCTGGGCCTGGAAGCAGCGTTCGAAGATCTGGTCGTGCAGGGCTGGGGGGATCCCTGGGCCCTCGTCGGCGACCTCGATGGTGACGGTGCCGTCGCGGCGCTGGCGGCCACGCAGGGTGATGGTGCTGCCGGCGGGGGCGTATTTGAGGGCGTTGGCGAGCAGGTTCCCGAGGATCTGCCGCAGGCGCCACGGGTCGCTGCGCACCGTGGGGAGCTCCGCGCCGAAGGCCAGCTCGACGGTATGGCGCCGGGCCTGGTCGGCGAGGTCTTCGACCACCTCGGCGGCGAGCGCGTCGAGGCGTACCGCGACGCCTTCGGCCGCTGGCGCCTCCAGCCGGGAGGCCGCCAGCAGCTTCTCCAGCAGGTCGCGGGCGCGGCGGGCCTGGCGTTCGGCGGTCGTCAGCAGCGAGCGCCGCGTGCCGGCGTCCAGCTTGGAGCCGCGCTGGGCCACGGTGGCCAGCGAGCTCTCCACCGCTCCGAGAGGGGTGCGCAGCTCGTGGGAGACCGCAGCCACGAAGTCGTCCTTGCGGCGGTTTGCCGCCTGCAGCCGTGCTACCAGCAGCGCGTGGTCCAGCGCGTTGCTCGCCTCCGCGGCGAGTTCCTCCAGCAGCTCGCCCTCATCCAGGTTGAAGCTGGTGGAGCGGCCGAGCCGGCCGCGGCGGTTGCCGACCAGCAGCACGCCGGTCAGCTCGCTGCCGCTGAGCGGCACCAGGATGGCGTCACGCAGCCCACGCGTCGCCAGGAAGTCCGTTTCGGCCGCTGTCCGTGGCCGGCGTGGGACCAACAGCGCGTGGCTGGAGGCCACGGAGGCGACCGCCAGCGGCTCCAGCGCCGCATCCTCGCGGGCGTCCAGCCAGCCATCCTCATTGAGCCGAGCCCGCCACCAGCCGCCCCGACCCCCCAGGGCCAGCGCCCCATCGGTGCCGGTGCCAGGGGCGCGGACCAGGCTGACCTCGGCCATCTCGGCCTGCAGCAGCCGCTTGGCCGCCACCAGTACGCCCTCCACCACCACTGGCGTCTCCAGGGAGCGGTGCAGCAGCCAGGCAACCTGCGCGAGCGACCGCCCTCCCGCTCCCGCTGTCTGACGATTTGCCGCCGTTCGCATTCGCGTCCCCCAGGCCAGGCGATCCGTGATACCACCTGAGAATTGATTCGGCGCCTGTGGACAGCGGTTTGAGTGCTAGCAGCAGGTCGGGCACACTCAACCGGCATAGAACGGGTTCACCGCCGCCCCGGCCTGGTTTCAAGGAGGAACTTTTGCCGTACGACGTGACTGACCTCGCCCTCGCCGATGAGGGACGACTGCGGATCGAATGGGCGGACCGCCACATGCCGGTCCTCCGGGACATCCGCGCTCGCTTCGAGAAGGAGCAGCCTCTGGCCGGCCTGCGGGTCGCTGCCTGCCTGCATGTGACCACCGAGACCGCCAACCTGATGCGCGCCCTCAAAGCGGGCGGTGCGACGGTGACGCTGTGCGCCTCCAACCCCCTGTCCACCCAGGACGACACCGCTGCGGCGCTGGTCCAGCACTATGGGATCGACGTCTACGCCCGCCGGGGCGTGGACACCGACGGCTACTACGCCCACCTTGAAGCAGCCCTTGACACCCATCCCAACGTGACCATGGACGACGGCTGCGACCTGGTCACCCTGCTGCACACCAGGCGCCGCGAGCAGCTCGGCGAGGTCCGCGCCGGCACCGAGGAGACCACCACCGGCGTGATCCGCCTGCGCCAGATGGAGCGCGAGAGCGCCCTCGCCTACCCGATCATCGCGGTGAACGACACCCCTACCAAGCACCTGTTCGACAACCGCTACGGCACCGGCCAGTCGACCATCGACGGCATCCTGCGCGCCACCAACCTCCTCCTGGCCGGCACCACCTTCGTGGTCGCCGGCTTTGGCTACTGCGGCCGGGGGCTGGCCATGCGCGCCCGCGGCCTCGGCGCCAAGGTGACCGTCACCGAGGTCGACCCGGTCCGCGCGCTGGAGGCGGCCATGGAGGGCTACCAGGTGGCGCCGATGGCGCAGGCCGCCCGTGAGGCCGACGTGATCGTCTCGGTCACCGGCGACCGCGACATCCTCCGCCGCGAGCACTTCGAGGTGATGAAGGACGGCGTGGTCATCGCCAACTCCGGCCACTTCGACGTCGAGATCGACAAGGTCGCCCTGCGCGAGCTGGCCACCCAGGTCACCCGGGTGCGCGAGAACGTCGAGGAGTTCCTCATGGAGGACGGCCGCCGCGTCAACCTGGTCGCCGAGGGCCGCCTGGTCAACCTCGGTGCCGCCGAGGGCCACCCGGCCGCGGTGATGGACATGTCCTTCGCCGACCAGGCCCTGTCGCTGGAGTGGCTGACCCGCCAGCAGCAGCTGGAAGCCCAGGTCTACGAGGTGCCGCCCGAGATCGACGCCGAGGTGGCCCGCGTCAAGCTCGCCACCATGGCCATCGAGATCGACGCCCTGACCGAGGCACAGGACCGCTACCTCCACTCCTGGACCGAAGGGACGTAGTTCACGACTCGTTCGGGGGGAGCCTGTTCGGGTTCTCCCCCGAACGAGTCAGTCCTCCATAGTGGTCGTCAGGGCGGCCAGGTCGGCCTGAGGGCGCGGGGGGAGCGGGGCGCCTGGCGGGGGAGTGCCGAGATAAAGCCAGCCCATCACGGTCTCGTTGGGGGAGAGGTTGAGGTGGGTGCGGACCTCGGGAGCGTCGCCGTACCAGCCGGTGCGCCACATGCTGCCGTAGGAGAGGGCGTGGGCGGCCAGGCAGAGGTTCTGCGCCGCTGCTGCCGCCGAGGCGACCTGCTCCCAGGCGGGGACCTTCGGGCTTGGCTTCGGGCTGGCGATCAGGGCCACGATCAGCGGTGCCCGCAGGGGCTTGCCGCGGGTGCGCGCCAGCACCTCCTCCGCCACCGGCGTCCCGCTCTCGGCGCTGCGGGCCTCCTCGGCCTTGGCGAACACCTCGCCGAGCCGTTCCAGGGCATGCCCCCGCAGCACGACGAAGCGCCAGGGCCGCAGCAACCCGTGATCGGGCGCGGCGGCCGCCGCCGCGAGCAGTATGTCGAGCTCGTCGCCGCTGGGCGCCGGCTCGCTCAGCCGGCCGCTGCTCCGCCTGGTGAGGATGCAGTCGAGGGCGTCCATGGGTCTTGGCTGTCTTCCTTTGTCCTGCGTCTGCGAGATTGGGACTCCGGGTTAGGGTTGCCTAATACAGTAGCGGATCATCGCACAATTCGCGGTCGCACGACTGCGTGGAGTGACGGATTTGCCCGGCTTGTCGTTAGTCCGGTGGCCTGAACTGGCCATCAGGTTCCTCGGCGGTCTCCGCGCTGGCCTGTTGCGCCGGTGCCGGCGCCGGCGCCGGTACTGGTGCTGGTGCTGGTCCGGCGGGGATCGGCGCCGGCGGGTGCGGCTGCGATAGCGGCGGCTGCGGGAATGATGGCTCCGGCCGTGGCTGGCCGCGGGTGACGGTGGCGGCGAGGCGCTGGCGCCGCTGGGCAGCGGCAGCGACGCAGGCGAGGTAGGTCTCCGGCTGCACCCCCGCCGGGGGTGGGGGGCGCAGCCTGGCCGCCAGCGGGTTGGCGAGTTGGCGCGCGAGGGCCGCCCTCGGGTCCGGTCGCAGGCCCTTGGCGCGCACCAGGAACGAGCGCAGCGCCTGGTACTCCTCGCTGGTGAGGCCGGAGACGTCAAGGGTGGCGGTGTAGGACTCGAGGCCGAGCGGGACCGGGAAGCTGACCGGCGCGGGCGGCCCCAGGGCGCTGCGCTCGCGCAGCACCAGCGTGCCCGCGACGATGTCGCCAAGGCGCTGGTTGTCGCGGGTCATCACGATGAACGCCACCGCGAGGAAGCCCCCGCTGAAGGAGAAATCGACCAGCCCCACCAGCGCCCGCACAGCCGCGTGGCGGAAGCGGATCGGCCCGCCCTCCCTGGTCACCACCCGCAGGCCGAAGGTGGCCTTGCCGAGCGTCCGGCCTCGCCAAAGTGTCTCAAAGGCGATGAAATATCCCAGATACCAGGCCGGGATCAGGATCACCGCGAAGGTGATCGCCAGCGTTCGCGGCAGCGTGGTGCCGCTCAGCAGCACCATCAGCACCACCGCGACCAGCACCGCCACCACGATCAGCATGTCGAGCGCGTAGGCCGGCAGGCGCGAGCCGACGTTCGCGGTCCTGAAATCGAGCGCCACCGCCTCCGGAGTGACCATCCGGGGCGGCTCGGGTTCGGGTCGCGCCATTGCCGGCCAGCTTCCTTTCGGGTTCCGCGTTCGCCTTGGGCCTGTGTCTCTTCCTATGCTGGTTCGTCCGCACGGTACCGACTCTATAACCCGTAGGATGCAGCGATGGACATCGACCGCTTCATCGGCACAAACAGCCAGGTTTGGGACCAGCTAGCAGAACTGGTTGCCCGGGCAGAACGGCGGGGTGTCGGTCGCCTCGACGGGGCTGAGCTGGACGAGCTGGTGCGCCTCTACCAGCGGGTCGCCACCCATCTGTCCTACGCCCGGACCGAGTTCCGCGACCCGGCGCTCAGCGCCAAGCTGAGCCGGCTGGTGGCGCGGTCTGGGGCGGTCGTCTACGGCAGCCGGCCGCGGACGCTGCGGTCGCTGGGGCGCTTCTTCGCCGTCACCTTCCCGGCGGCGGTCTGGTCCGCACGCTTCTTCGTGCTGGTGGCGACTCTGGTGAGCCTGCTGCCCGCCGCTGCCTTCGGCATCTGGCTGGCCAGCTCGCCCACGGCGGTCCAGGCGACCGCTCCGGCGGCGGTCCGGGAGGCCTACGTCAATCACGACTTCCAGGACTACTACCCCTCCAAGCCAGCGGCCGACTTCGCCGCCCACGTCTTCTCCAACAACGTGCTGGTCGCCTTCGAGGCGTTTGCGCTCGGCATCCTCGGCTGCGTCGGCACGCTCTACGTGCTGCTGACGAACGGCGCCAACCTCGGCGTCGCGGCGGGGCTGTTCGCTGCCGTCGGCCAGCAGCCCAAGTTCTGGGGCCTCATCCTGCCCCACGGGATGCTGGAGCTGACCAGCGTGTTCATCGCCGGGGCGGCGGGGCTGCGGCTCGGCTGGACGCTGATCGACCCGGGCGACCGCCGCCGTGGCGACGCTCTCGCCGAGGAGGGCCGCCGCACCGTGGTGATCGTCCTCGGCCTGGTGCTCAGCTTCGCGGTCGCCGGCTCGATCGAGGGCTTTGTCACCGGGCGTCCCTGGCCGACCGCCGTCAGGGTCGGGATCGGCGTGCTGGCGGAGGTGGCCTTCCTCGCCTACATCACGGTCTACGGGCGGCGTGCCGCGGCACAGGGGCTGACCGGCGCGCTCGGCGAGGAGGAGGGTGGCGGCTGGCTCGGTGGCAACGGTCCGGCGGCGCTCAGAGCCGCCCGGTTGCCTTGACCTTGAGGTAGGTGTCGGCCAGTTCCGGCGCGAGCCGGCCGGGCAGGGCGTCCACCACCACCGCGCCGAGCCCCCGCAGCCGGGCCACGGTGCGGCGGCGCTCGGCCAGCGCCGCGACCGCCGCCGCCTTGCGATAGGCAGCGCTCGCCTCGGTTGGGGTGGCCAGCGCCCAGCCGCGCACCTGCGGGTCGGTCACGCTCGCCACCACCACCAGATGGTCGCGGGCGACCAGCGGCAGGGCCGGCAGCAGCGTCTCCGCCACCGCCTGCTCGGCCAGTTCGGTGAACACCACCAGCATGGTGCGCCGCCGGAAGCGCGCCAGGGTGGTGGCGAAGGCGCCCCGGTAGTCGCTCTCGGCCAGGACCGGCTCCAGCGCGTACATCGCCTCGGTGACCCGGGTGAGCTGGTCGCGGGCGTGGCCAGGGCTGACCATCGCCCGCACCTCGGCGTCGAAGGCGACCAGCCCGGCACGGTCGCCGAGCCGGGTCGCGACCGTGGTCAGCATCATCACCGCGTCCATGGCATGGTCGAGGCGGGGCACCTCCGCGACCCGCCCGGCCATGGTCCGCCCGCAGTCCAGCAGCAACAGCACGGTCTGGTTGCGCTCGGCCCGGTAGGTGCGCACGATCGGCTTGCCGGCGCGGGCGGTCGCGGCCCAGTCCATGCGCCGGAACTCGTCGTCGACGCCGTAGTCCCGCAGCGAGTCGAACTCGGTCCCGCCACCGCGGCCCTGGGCGGAGCGCAGGCCGACCTCCAGGATGCGCGCCTTGTTGATGCGCAGCTCGGCCTCGTCCTTGGAATGGAACGGCGGGTACACCCGCAGGGTGCCCGGCAGGCTGCGGATGCCCTGGCGCGCCACCAGCCCGAGCGGCCCCTCCACCCGCAGCGTCAGTTCTGCGGGGGTGAAGCGGCCACGGCGGGTGGGCCGGATGGTGGCCGCCGCGCTGGCCCTCCCTCGCGGCGGCACTACCAGCCTGGCCCGCCGGGTCGCGGCCTGTAGCGACGGCGCCAGCTCGTCGGCGAGCCGCACCCGCGCCGGCCTGGAACCTCGGCCTGGCTGGTAGGCGATCGTCCAGGTGACCTGGGCTTCGGCGCCAAGCGGCACGATCGCCGGCAGCGCACGGGTGACCTCCAGCTCCGCTGGCCGTACAGTGCGCAGCCAGTCGGCGAGCGCGACCAGCAGCAGCCCGCCGTCGACCAGCAGCAGCCCGGCCGGCGCCCGCAGTGGCAGCAGCAGCACTACTCCGGCGCCGACCACTGCTGCCGCGGCCAGGCGCCAGGTGGGCAGCGGCAGCGACTGCGGCAGCGACATGGCGGTCGCGGTTACCGCGGCACCGGCACGGCGGCCAGCACGCCGTCGAGGACGCCGTCGGCGCTGATGCCCTCCAGCTCGACCTCGGGCCGCAGCTCGACCCGGTGCCGCAGGGTCGGCTTGGCCACCGCCTTGACCTCGTCGGGGGTGACGAACGGCTTGCCGGCGAGCCAGGCCCACGCCTTGGCGGCGTGCAGCAGCATGGTCGCCCCACGCGGCGAGACGCCCAGCGTGAGCGAGGGCGACTCCCGGGTGGCACGGGCGACGGCGACGATGTAGGCCTGCACGCGGGGCTCCACGGTGACCCCTGCGACCTCCTTGCGCGCGGCGGCCAGGTCGTCCCTGCCCGCGACCGCGGCGATGCCGAGGGTGGCGAGGTCGTGGGGGTCCAGTCCGGCCTCGTGGCGGGCCAGCACCTCCTGCTCCTGCTCGGCGCTCGGGTAGGGGAGCAGCAGCTTGAACAGGAAGCGGTCCAGCTGCGCCTCGGGCAGCGGGTAGGTGCCCTCGTGCTCGACCGGGTTCTGGGTGGCCACCACCATGAACGGCTCGGGCAGCGGCAGGCCCTCGCCCTCGACCGTCACCTGGCGTTCCTCCATGGCCTCCAGCAGCGCCGCCTGGGTCTTGGGCGGGGTGCGGTTGATCTCGTCAGCAAGGAGCAGATTGGTGAACACCGGCCCTTCGCGGAAGCGGAAGGAACCGGCGCCGGAGGCGCGGTCCTGCTCGAAGATGGTCTGGCCGGTGATGTCCGAGGGCATCAGGTCGGGGGTGAACTGCACCCGCTTGAACTCCAGGTCCAGGCTCGCGGCCAGCGCCTTGGTCAGCAGCGTCTTGGCGGTCCCCGGGACGCCCTCCAGCAGCACGTGCCCGCGCACCAGCAGCGCGGCGACCAGCCCTGACACCGCACCGTCCTGGCCTACGACCGCCTTGGCGATCTCCTCGCGGACACGCAGCACGGCTTCCCTAGCGGGCACTGGTGACCTCCCTACGGATGGAATCAACAGCCTGGCCGAGCGCGACCAGCGCGGCCTCGTCGTGCGGGGGTGCGGGTGTTATCACTTCGAGCACTCGTTCGGGGAGCATACCGGTCCGGGCGGCGACGGTGGCGGCGAGCTGCTCGGGTGGCGCCGAGGCGGGCACGCCGAGCCGTTCGCCGATGGTGCGGCGCAGGTCAGCGGCGAGCAGGTCGGCTGCCTGGCGCCGCTTGCGGGCCCGTTGCAGCAGGTTGCCGACGGCGACGACCAGCTCGGAGCCGGGCAGCCGCACCGGCTGCGGCTCACCGACCGGCTGGCCGAGGCGCCGCGCCCGCCACAGCACCAGCACGGCGAAGGCGATCACCAGCTGCCACAGCGCCAGCTTGACCCGCGGTGCGATCAGGTCGGTGAGCCCCCGGCGCCCACCACCTGGCAAGGGCGGCTGCAGCACCGTCACGCTGGTCCCGGCGCTGGGGGCGAGCAGGCTGGCCACCAGCAGGCCGTTGTCGGCCTCGCCGAGGTGGGCGTTGACCAGCGCGTCGGCGCCGCCGAGGCGGACCACCGTGCCAGCCCCCAGCGGCTGCACCACCATCCAGGCACTGTCGCCCTGGGCGTCGCCCTGGCGGAAGCAGCCCTGGGTGTCCGCTGGCACCGCGAACAGCACCCCGCTGGGAACCGACACCCGCCCCACGTCGCGCAGCGCCGGCTCGGCGCAGTCCCGTTCGAGCGTCTGGTCGACCAAGCCGAACACGCTTGACCCCACCGGCGTCACCTGGGTGATGAGCGAGGCGGGGTCGGTCACCACCAGCGTGCCGCCCTGGCGCACCCAGCCGGTCAGCCGCGCCCGCCCCTGGTCGTCGAGGTTGTCGCTGAGCAGCAGGGCGGTAGCGCTGCCGGCGCTGGCCGGCGACGGCAGCGCGGCGCTGATCCGCACCTGGGCGCCGAGTTCCCTGAGCACCTCGACCAGCGCCTTGGTCCCGTCCGGGCCGGGCGAGTTCGGGTCCAGGGGCAGGCCCGAACCGGACTGGTGCCCGACCACCACGACGACCAGCAGGCCGGCCGCCAGCAGCGCCCACGCCGCAACCGCGCGACCCCTGCCCTTCATGCGTCCGATCCTGTTCGTGCCAGGACGCGGGTGGCCAGGTCGCGGAGGTGGGCGGCCTCGTCCGGGCCGGTTGGGCGGCGGCCATACCAGGCTCGTTCGAACAGCTCGGTTGCGCCGGCGAACTCCGCCGCGGCGGCGGGGACCGCGTGGCCGACCTCGCCCCGGTACTCCCCGGCGGTCCGGCCCGGGATCTCCTCGACCAGGCCGCGGCGTGCCAAGTCGGCGATCAGGGCGCGGTAGCGGCAACGTACCGCCTGGCGCCAGTCGCCGGCCCGCTCGTGCGCCTCGGCCTCGGCCCGCCACTCGGCGGCGCTGCGGCGCGGCAGCAGCGGAAGCGCGGCAGCCAGCTCCGGGTTGCGGCTGAGCCCGCGCGAGAAGCGCCACACCAGCACCGCCACCGCCGCGACCAGCAGCAGGAACAGCACCAGCGCGAGGTTCGCGCCGCTGGCGGTGCCGATAATCCTGGCGAGCAACCCGATGACGTGCTGCAGCAGCCAGTCGCGGATCCGCCCCGGCAGCGAGGTGGAGGCGGCGCGGCGGAACTCCGGGCGTGCGAGCACCTCGCGGACCGCACGGCGCACCTCGCCGGGGTCTCGCTGCGGTGCCGGCAGCGCCACCGGAAGAGGCACCGAAAGATCAGGCAGGAGCTGCGCCACCGGCCAGCCCCTGCGCGATCATCTGCAGGTCGAGGCCCTCGAACCGGATCCGGATGTCGTAGTAGACCAGGGTGGCCACGATCGACACGAACGGGATCACCAGCAGCTCCGGCACGATCGACCCCAGCGCCGCAGGGATGAAGGCCCAGCTCGAGCCGGCCGTGCTCATGAGCGTGAACGGCCATCTGAGGATCAAGGCGAGCAGCAGGCCGAGCAGGCCGCTGAGCACGCCGATCCCGAGTACCGGCCAGAAGCGGAACTTCACCAGCGACGCGGACCGGCCCATGCCCTTGAACGCGCCGAGGTCCTCCAGCATGATCGCCGGGGTAGCGCACAGGAAGAAGGCCATCGCGACCAACCCTGGCAGCAGGCAGAACAGCGTCGCGACTATCTCCAGTAGATGGATCATGACGAACGCGCCGAGTAGCGCGGGGAAGCGTCGCACGGCCGCGCGCAGCGCGTCGCCGGCGGTCAGCTCCTGGCCCAGGTAGCTGGCGGCGACCACCTTGGTCACGGCGGCGCCGATCAGCGGCGTCACCAGCAGCAGCCCCAGCGAGGCGAGCGCGATCCCGAGGATCTCCGCCCCGGAGACCGTGACAGACGAGTCGCTGAACGCCGTCGAGTCGAACAGCAGCGGCCCACCCCGCGCGTTGAGGAGGTCGCGGGCCAGGATGGCGCTGATCAGCTCCAGCGGGACGATGAGCGCGGCCGTGACCAGCAGCAGGGTCTTGAGGTCGGCCTTGAGCAGCCGGAAGGCACTGTCCAGCAGGTCGCCCAGGGCCATCGGGTACAGCGGCAAGGGTCCGGTGCGCCGCCCGCCAGCCTGGGGTGGCGGCCCCGCGGCTGGCGCAGGCTCCGTCGCCCACGGCCCACCCGGTTCCCCCCAGCCCGGCGGTGTGACCCAACCGGCGTCGCCTTGGGCGTCGCCTTCGTGGCTCCCCGTCCCCGGAGGCTGCTCGGGACTGTCGTCCATGATTGAGCCTTTCCTGTAGGTTCAAACGTTACGCCAGGGCAATCTTTCCGGCGCATTGTTATGGTCGTATCCATGCTGGTCAATGGCGGCTAGAGGATTTTGGCGGGGCGGCTCCACTCCGGGCGGCTGACGTGACATCCTTGGCCGGTTGCAGTTGGGGAGGGAGGATTTCGGTTGCGAGGCAGAGTGCTGGTCGTCGACGACGACCCGTCCCTGGGCGAGATGCTCGGCATCGTCCTGCGGCAGGAAGGATTCGAGCCCGTTTTCGTGCGCTCCGGCGATCAGGCAATCGCCGCGTTCCACCAGGCAAAGCCCGACCTGGTGCTGCTTGACCTGATGCTGCCGGGCAAGGACGGCTTGGAGATCTGCCGGGAGCTGCGTATGGAGTCGGGTGTCCCGATCGTCATGCTCACCGCCAAGACCGACACCGTCGACGTGGTGCTCGGCCTGGAGTCGGGCGCCGACGACTACATCACCAAGCCGTTCTCGGCCAAGGAGCTGGTTGCCAGGGTCAGGGCCAGGCTGCGGCGCCGCGACACCGAAGGCGCCGAGACGCTCCGCTTCCACGACATGGAGATGGACGTCATGGCCCACCAGGTCACCAAGGGCGGCAAGCCGATCAACCTGACGCCGCTCGAGTTCGAGCTGCTCGCCACCCTGGCCCGCCGCCCCCGGCAGGTGTTCACCCGCGAGGTCCTGCTGGAGCAGGTCTGGGGCTACCGCTATGCCGGTGACACCCGCCTGGTCAACGTGCACGTCCAGCGGCTGCGCGCCAAGATCGAGGACGACCCCGAGAACCCCAGGGTGGTCCAGACCGTCCGCGGGGTCGGCTACCGGATCGGCTCGGAGACCGGCTCCGAAGAGCCACCGGCTGCAGCCGTCGACGCGAAGGGATAGACGCCCCCAAGTGCGTCAGCTTCGTCCCCCTCGACTGGACCTGCGCGCCAGGGTCGTGCTGTTCTGCTCGGCCGTGGCGATCTGCGCACTGCTGCTGCTCGGCCTGTCCCTGCGCGCTGTGCTGGCCCGCTCCCTCTACGGCCAGCAGCACAGCATGGCCTCCCGCCAGGTGAAGGCGATCGCCGCCCAGGGAACCAGCGACCTCGTTGACTTGCTCGACACCCAGCCGCCGCTGAGCGGCGAGCCCGAGCTGCAGCAGAAGCTCATCAACCAGCTCAACACCGCCTCCAGCGGCGCTTCCAGCGGAGGATCCCCGCCCTTCAACGCCGTGATCGTGCGTGATTCGGACCTGACGACCTCCTCCGACCCCACCGGCCGCTACTCGATCGCCCAAGTGCCGCCCAAGCTGGTCAGGCAAGTCCCCACCCATGCCGGCCCGGTCTTCGCCTATATCGACTCGCCGGTTGGCTCGGGGCGCGTGCTGGTGGTCGGCATCCCCATCAAGGCGCCGCCCAAGCCTCCGCTGCGGTCCACCCCCAAGAACATCGAGGCGTACTTTTTCTACCCGCTGACCTTCCAGGAGCAGGTCCTCAAGCGCGCCAGCGACTTCATGCTGGTCGTCGGCATCGGGTTGCTCGCTGCCGTGGTGGTCATCGCCGCGCTGGCGATCGGCCGGGTGCTGCGGCCCATCCAGCGGGCCAGGGACGTGGCCGAAGAGATCGCCGCCGGCAACCTGGAGGCGCGCATCCCGCACGCCAACGCCGCCGACGACTTCGGCCGCCTCGCCGAGTCGTTCAACCGCATGACCGACAACCTGGCGCAGAAGATCGGCGAGCTGGAGCACGTCTCCAGCCTGCAGGCCCGCTTCGTCTCCGACGTCAGCCACGAGCTGCGCACCCCGCTCGCCACCGTGCGCATGGCCGCTGACTACATCCACGCCGCCCGCACCGGCCTGCCCGCCGACGCGCAGCGCGCCGCGGTGCTGCTCGAACGCGAGCTGGAACGGTTCGAGAACCTGCTGGAGGACCTCCTGGAGATCAGCCGCTTCGACGCCGGCGTGGTGCGGCTGGAGCCGGTCGAGGTCGACATCGGCCACCTGCTCGACGAGGTGATCGACGCCCTCGACCCGATCGCCCACGGCCGCAAGGTCGACGTCGCCCTGAAGGTCGACCGCGAGGCCGGCTCGCCGCTGGTCCCGGCCGATCCACGCCGCCTCGACCGGGTCTTCTCCAACCTCGTCAAAAACGCCGTCGAGCACACCAGCGAAGGCGCCGTGCGCGTCAGCGCCACCCGCCACGGCGAGGACGTCGTCGTCAAGGTCGAGGACGAAGGCGAAGGCATCCCCGCCGAGGACCTGCCGCACATCTTCGAACGCTTCTACCGTGCCGACGCGCACCGCGCCCGCACCCTCGGTGGCACCGGGCTCGGTCTCGCCATCGCCTTGGAGAACGTCCACCTCCACGGCGGCTCGATCGACGTCAGCAGCGAGGTCGGCGAAGGCTCGGTCTTCACCGTGGTCCTCCCCGCCGCCAAGCCCCAACCGGCCTCCTCCAACGGCGACGCCCCTGAGCAGCCCAAACGGGAGCCTGAGGGTTCGCCCGCCGCCTAGTGGCGGTTCCTTACCCTGTGGACAACCGGCGCGGGCTGTCTCCTTCGGCAGGTAATCTCCGCTGCATGGGACTGCTCGACGTGTTCGTATCAGCTGGGCCGGCCAGGACCAGGAGGGCCGGGCCGTTCGGGCGGCTGCTGCGGCCACCGGCCTGCCTCGCCTGTGGTGCCGCCGACGCCTGGCCGTGCTGTGCCGCCTGCCTGCGGCCTGAGCCAGCGGGGGCCGGTCCCTGGCGGCTGGCCGCCGATCCCGCGCTGGCCTTCTGGACGCTCGGCCTCTACCAAGGTCCTCTACGGGCCGCGGTGCTCGCGGGCAAGTTCCGCGGCCAGCCCGCCGCGCTCGCCGCCCTCGGCCGCCACCTCGGCTCGGCGCTGCTTGCCGCCGGCGTCGGAGCGGACCTGGTCACCTGGATCGCCTCCCGCCCCGCCCGGGGCCTCCCCCGCGACCACGCCAGGCAGATCGCTGCCGGGATCGCCGCCGCCTTGGACCTGCCCCTGCTCGGCCTCCTCACCCCCAACGCCGGGAAAGACCTCGGCCGCGCCCGCAACGCCCTGCGGGAGCGGCCGGGGCCCCCGGCGGTGGACGACGGCACGGACCGGACGTTGGCCCGGCCTGCGGGCGCGGCCCACCGCCCGCCGCCGCGGGTCCGCCGGCGCCTGGCCGGTGGCCGCATCCTGCTCGTCGACGATGTCGCCACCACCGGCAGTACGCTGGCCGGGGCTGCTCTGGCACTCCATCAGGCCGGCGCCCGCCAGGTCGAAGGCGTCGTCCTTGCCGCCGCTTCAGCAGCCTTCGGATCGGGCATTCCCGCAGATGCAGGTGGAGTGCCACGTTGTTTGTCTAGTTGTGGGCGCGTTTTCTTGTAGAATTCCGAGCGGTCCGAGCCGTTGGTCACGCAGGCGGGGGGTTCCCATTGCAGATGACGGTGAAGGGTAAGAACACCGACGTGTCCGAGAAGCTGCGGGCACATGCGGAACGGAAACTGGCCAAGGTGCAGCGTTTCGACGACCGCATTTTGGCGATGGACGTGGAGTTCTCCGAAGAGCGAAACCCGCGTGTGGCCGACTCCCATCGGGTCGAGGTCACCGTCACCACAAAATCACGGCTGGTCCGGGCACAGGCGAGCGCGCCTGACCCGCTGGCAGCCATCGACCAGGTGCTTGACCGGCTGAAGAGCCAGATCACCAAGCTGAAGGGCCGTCGCGTCGACCGCACCCAGAACGCCGAGGGCGTGAAGGCCATGGCGGCGCTGCTGGATGACGGAGACGAGGACCAGCGCGCGCCAGGACGACCAACGGGGACCGAAGATGCCCTGTTCGCGCGGCGCAAGCAGATCGAGATGAAGCCAATGACCCCGGAGGAAGCGGTCGAACGGATGGATCTGCTCGGACATGACTTCTTCTTGTTCACCAATGCCGAGACTGAGCGGGCCAACGTCGTGTACCGTCGCCGTAGCGGCGACTTCGGGCTCATCGAACCCGACGTGTGATCGTGAAGCAGGGGCAGGAGCATCAGAGGTACCCGCACGAAAGCTACTGCAGCAGTTCTGGCGCTGATGCCGTAGGTTGCAGGTGGGAGCGTTCTACACGCTGCCGTAGCTTTCGCACGGGAAGCCTCTGCAGGAATTGAGAGGGGATAGCGTGGCCGACGACCGGCAGGCGCCGCGACCGCGAGGGGCGGGCGACGCCATACGCGTGCTGATCGTGGACGACCACGCGTTGTTCCGCCGGGGGCTCGAGATGGTCCTCGAGCAGGAGGACGACGTCGAGGTTGTGGGTGAAGCAGGCGATGGCGCCGAGGCGATCGAGAAGGCGCAGGAACTGATGCCTGACGTGGTGCTGATGGATGTCCGCATGCCACGGCGTGGCGGCATCGAGGCGACGCAGGCCATCAAGGAGACACTTCCGCACGCCAAGATCCTGATGCTGACGATCTCTGACGAGGAGGTCGACCTCTACGACGCGATCAAGGCGGGCGCCAACGGCTACCTGCTGAAGGAGATCTCGATCGAGGAGGTCGCCAACGCGATCCGCTCGGTCGCGCAGGGGCAGTCGCTGATCTCCCCGTCGATGGCGTCGAAGCTGCTGAACGAGTTCGCCAGCATGGTCAAGCGGGTCGACGAGAAGCAGCAGCTGCCCACACCCCGGCTCACGGACCGCGAGATGGAGGTCCTCAAGCTCGTCGCCAAGGGCCACAACAACCGCGACATCGCCAAAGAGCTCTACATCTCCGAGAACACCGTCAAGAACCACATCCGCAACATCCTCGAGAAGCTCCATCTCCACTCGCGGATGGAGGCCGTCGTCTACGCGGTGCGCGAGAAGCTCCTCGAGATCAAGTAGGCGAGGTCGCCTGTGGGTGCCGTCCTGGCGCTTGATGTAGGTGGCACCAAGCTGGCGGCCGCTGTGGTCGACGATCGCGCCAGGGTGCTCGGCCGCAGCCGGGTCCCCTCGCCGGTCGGGCATGACCCGGAGGCCTTGTACGAGGCGCTGCTCGTTTGCTGCATCGCAGCGCTGCGCGGTGCTGACGCCACCCCGGGCGAGCTTGCCGGGGTGGGCGTCTCCTGCGCCGGCCCGATGGCGTGGCCGGCGGGGGAGGTCTCTCCCCTGAACATGCCCGCGTGGCGGGGGTTCCCGCTGCGCCGCCGGCTGATCGAGGAGTTCGGCGTCGCTCCCGTGCTGATCCACAACGACGCGGTCGGCGTCGCCGTGGGGGAGCACTGGAAGGGCGCTGGTATCGGCACCCGCAACCTCCTCGGGATGACCGTCTCGACCGGCGTCGGCGGCGGCCTCATCCTCGGCGGCCACCTGTATCACGGCAGCAGCGGCAACGCCGGCCACGTCGGCCACGTGGTGGTGGAGCGCGACGGGCCGGCGTGTGTCTGCGGTGGCCGCGGCTGCCTCGAAGCGGTCGCATCCGGCCCCAACACGGTCAGGCGTGCGCTCGCCGAGGGCTGGCAACCACCCGCGCCTGCGAGCGGCGCCGCCGACGGTCCCGCCGACGGCGCCGCCCTGGCAGCCGCCGCCAGCGCCGGCGACCCGGTCGCCGTCCGGAACCTTGCCCGCGCCGGTCGCGGCGTCGGCGTCGCCGTCGCCTCCTGTGCGGCACTGCTCGACCTGGAGGTCGTTGCGATCGTGGGTGGGTTCTCCAAGTCCGGCGCGCAGTTCTGGGAACCCCTGCAGGAGGCCTTCCATGCGCATGCCCGCATGGACTTCGCCGCCGCCTGCCAGGTCGTGCCGGGCAAGCTCCTCGATGACGCCCCGCTGCTCGGCGCTGCAGCGTTCGTGCATGATTCCGGGCATTATGGGTGGGATCCGGACACAGGAGCCGACCCGACCCGCCCGACCGGCGCAGCCCCTAAAATGGAATCTCGATCTTGATTTTTGTGTTTCCGATGGCAGTGGCGGCCAGTTGAACGAGCTGCCGATCGGATCCCCCAAGGAGGCGTCCAACTCGTGGTGTTGTCCAAGGTCCTCAGCTTCGGTGAAGGCAGGGACCTCCGGCGTGCGCAGGCGATGGTGGGGCCGATCAACGCCCTCGAGGACGAGATGCGGGCCCGCAGCGACGCCGAGCTGCGCGAGCTGACCGACGTCTTCCGCAAGCGGCTGGGCGACGGCGAGGACCTCGACGACCTGCTGCCCGAGGCGTTCGCGCTGGTCCGCGAGGCGGGGCGGCGCGCCATCGGCAAGCGCCACTTCGACGTGCAGCTGGTCGGCGGGGTGGCGCTGCACTGGGGCATGATCGCCGAGATGCGCACCGGCGAGGGCAAGACCCTGGTCGCGACCCTGCCTTCCTACCTCAACGCCCTCACCGGCGAAGGCGTCCACGTGGTCACCGTCAACGACTACCTGGTCAAGCGCGACGCCGAGTGGATGGGCGCCATCCATCGCTTCCTCGGCCTCGAGGTGGGCGTGATCCTCGCCCAGATGACCCCGTGGGAGCGGCGGCCCAACTACGCCGCCGACATCACCTACGGCACCAACAACGAATTCGGCTTCGACTACCTGCGCGACAACATGGCCATGTCGGTCGAGGAGATGGTCCAGCGCGGTCATTCCTACGCCATCGTGGACGAGGTCGACTCGATCCTGGTCGACGAGGCCCGCACGCCGCTGATCATCTCCGGTCCCGCCGAGCAGGGTGCCCGCTGGTACCAGCAGTTCGCCCGCATCACCCCGCGCCTGCAGCCAGACGTCCACTATGAGGTCGACGAGGGCAAGCAGACCGTGGCCGTCACCGAGGAGGGCGTGGCCCGGGTCGAGGAGATCCTCGGCATCGACAACCTCTACGACTCCCTCAACACCCCGCTGGTCCACCACCTCCAGAACGCGGTCCGCGCCAAGGAGCTGTACAAGCGTGACGACCAGTACATCGTCCGCGACGGCGAGGTGCTGATCGTGGACGAGTTCACCGGCCGGGTACTGGAGGGACGCCGCTACTCCGAAGGGCTTCACCAGGCGATCGAAGCCAAGGAGGGCGTGCGGATCAAAGAGGAGAACCAGACCTACGCCACCATCACCTTGCAGAACTACTTCCGGATGTACGACAAGCTGGCGGGGATGACCGGTACGGCCAAGACCGAGGCGGCCGAGTTCAACCACATCTACAAGCTCAACGTGGTCGAGGTCCCCACCAACAAGCCGATGATCCGGGCCGACCACGGCGACGTCATCTACAAGACCGAGCAGGCCAAGTTCAACGCGCTGGTCGAGGAGATCGCCGAGCGGCACGCCAAAGGGCAGCCGATGCTGGTCGGCACCGTGTCGATCGAGAAGTCCGAACGGGTCTCGCGCCAGCTCGACCAGCGCGGCATCAGGCACTCGGTCCTGAACGCCAAGCACCACGAGCGGGAGGCACACATCATCGCCCAGGCCGGGCGGCTCGGCGCGGTCACCGTCGCCACCAACATGGCCGGCCGCGGCGTCGACATCATGCTCGGCGGCAACGTCGAGTACCTCGCCGAGGAGTCCCTCCGCGCCCAGGGCATGGACCCCGCCGAAACCGACCCGGCCGTCTGGAACCAGGCCCGCCAGGAAGCCACCGCCGAGATGACCCGCCAGGTCGCCAAAGAACACGACGAGGTCATCGCCCGCGGCGGGCTCGCGGTCATCGGCACCGAACGCCACGAGTCCCGCCGCATCGACAACCAGCTCCGCGGCCGTTCCGGCCGCCAGGGCGACCCCGGCGAATCGAAGTTCTTCCTCTCCCTGGAAGACGACCTCATGCGCATGTTCGCCACCAAGACGGTCGGCAGCCTCATGGAGCGGCTCAGCCTGCCCGACGACGTACCCATCACGCACCGCCTGGTCACCAGGGCCATCGCCAACGCGCAGCGCCAGGTCGAGTCGCAGAACTTCGAGCGACGCAAGAACGTCCTCAAGTACGACGAGGTCATGAACAAGCAACGCGAGGTCATCTACGAAACCCGCCGACGCATCCTCGAAGGCGAAGACCTCAGCGAGCAGACCCAGGGTTTCCTCGGCGACGTCGTCGAGTCGCTCGCCGCCGAGTACTGCCCGCTCGGCGTCTACCCCGAAGAGTGGGACCTGGACGGGCTCTTCACCGCCGTCTCCCAGGTCTACCCCACGCAGCTCCGCAAGGACGACATCGACCTCACCACCACCGACCACGCCGAGTTCCAGGCCCTGCTCCTGGACGACGCCGAACGTGCCTACGAGGCCCGCGCCGCCGAGCTCGGCCCCGAGCTGCTCGCCGAGCTGGAACGCGCCGTCCTGCTCACGGTGCTCGACCGCCACTGGCGCGAGCACCTCTACGAGATGGACTACCTGCAGGAGGGCATCGGCCTGCGTGCCATCGGCCAGCGTGACCCCCTGGTCGAGTACCAGCGGGAAGGCTTCGACATGTTCCAGGCCATGCAGGAATCGATCAAGAGCGAGGCGGTCGCCTACGTCTTCAACGCCTCCGTCCAGGTCGCCGAGCAGGCCGAGGAGCAGCGCCAGAGCGCACCCCAGCAACAGACCCGCCTGTCCTCCGCGTCCACCGAGGACGAGGCCCGCGCCGCCCAGGGCCAATCCGGCCGGCAGCAGAAGGTCGGCCGCAACCAGCCATGCCCCTGCGGTTCCGGCAAGAAGTACAAGAACTGCCACGGCCGTCCGGGTGTCCCTCCTGCGTAGCATGGTGCTTCCTCCTCTCCCTCTCGCACGCTCAAGCGGCGTCGTGCCGGCGGGGTAGCACAACTCAATACCGCGCTCAATACCGCAGTTCGGTGACGATCCAGCGGCCGCTGCGGGCGTCCAGGCGCATGGCGACCGGCTGGACCCGCAGGCCGCGGCGGACCACCGAGACGGTGTTGGCGATCCCTGGCACGGGCTCCTGCGTGAGCACGCGGAGCAGTGCGGTGGGCGCCACCGTGCCCGGCCGCCGCAGCCGTTCCCCGATCCGGTCCCAAAGGTCCGGGGCGCAGAGCCGCGCCAGCTGGGTGGCGTTGCGGCAGCCGGCCTCGACTTCCAGCAGCGCCATGGAGACCCGTCCCGCGAAAGCATCGGGGGCTCCGGCGCGCCGCCTGGCCGAGGCGCGAATCGCAGCCAGTTGCCGCAGTTCCTCTTCTTCCGCCAGCTCCTCGCCGGGTGCGCCGGGTGCGCCAGCGGGCGCGTCATGCTCAAGACAAGAGATCGACATGTTGACCCTCAGGCTTTCCTTCGTTTACCTCCGTTTGCTTGGATTTGAATCTTCCACGGCTAGGCAGCCTCATGCAACCCGTTGTCCACAGGGACGCTACCGCCGCAAATGGGTTGTTCAGGACGCCCCTTGCCCTTGCTGGTGCTGGTAGACCGGGATGACCAGGCGCTGTCCCGGGCGGATCAGATCAGGGTCAGCGCCGATCACAGCCCGGTTAGCCGCAAAGACCTGATGCCAGTACGCAGTGATCTCCGCCGGTGCGACCACGCCGGCGGGAAGGTACCCGGCGGCGATGGCCCACAGGGTGTCGCCAGGCCTGACCGTGTAGGTGGCAGCGGCGCTGCCGCTCCCGGCCCCGGCCCCAGCCCCAGCCTGGAGGTTCCCGGCGATCGCCTGCGCGGCAGCCACGGCTGCGGCAGGAGCCGTGGTGGCGCGGCGGGAACCCAGACCGGAACCCAGATCAGGCAGAGTCCCCGCATGCGCGACGACCGGGCTGAACGCCACCTGCGCCATCAGCGCGGTACCCAGGACAGCATCCAGGGTGCGGCGAGCGACCGGCACGGTGACCAGACGAGTGCTCCGCCCAGCAAGATGCCCGGCAAGCCCCGGAAGCCCGGCAAACAGGCGCAGCACGACCACCACGACCAGGTAGGCGGTGAGCGCCTCCGCAACCAGGGCCAGCAGGTCGAGCAGCGCCGCGACCGGGTCGGCAGCGGGGTCGCCAAGCTGGTGCACCACCCGCAGATGCTGCGCCGGCGAGCCGGCGTACCGCAGCAGCAACCCCTCCAAGACAACCAGGCCGGTCACCAGAACGAGGATCCGGCCGACACTGTCGGTGGTCCGGCCTGCACCAGACTCACGAGTTTTCATTTGACTCTCCTCGTTTCGCTAGGGGCCCAAGCCACTGCGGTAGGCTCACCGAGTGAGCGAACCAGAGCCGCCGCCACTCCACCGCATCTTCGAAGAACTGGAAGCGGAGTTCGAAGCCGGGCTGCGCCGCGAGGCCGAACAGGAGGCCGTCGCCGCGCTGCGCGCGAAACTGGGCGAGACCCGGCAGTGGGAGGCGCTGGCACGGCGCATCGGAACCGAACTGGTCATCCGGGCCGGCCCACGATCGTTCCGCGGAACGCTGGTCGCGAGCTACCCCGATTTCTGCGTCCTCCAAGCCGCCGACGGCGCACAGCACCTCATCCCCCTCGGCCCCGCAACCACCATCTCGCTGCCACTGCAGCGCCAGCCACCCCAACCGGTCCCAGCAGCCTCGCGCTACCGCTTCGCGCTCGCGCTACGGGAACTCGCACGGCGCCGGGAACCAGTGCGGCTCGAACTCGCTGCCGGCGGCACCATCGCCGGAACCATCGAAGTGGTCGGTGCCGACTACCTCGAGCTCGCGGAACACGACCCCAACGAGGCGCGGCGCGAGGCGGCACTGACCGGTCGGCGCCTCCTCGGCCTCGCTGCGGTCGCTGTCGTCAGTCTGCTTCCGGACTGCCGATGAGCGGGTGTGCCTTGGCCCACTCACGGGTCTGGGTATGCATACGCTCGATGTACTCCTCGAGCTGCTGGCGATCGACGCGCCAGACA
>Ga0137371_10001017_pt1 | contig 21796 bp, 20 predicted proteins | sample SagtaG_7_FD_104919 | JGI IMG/M metagenome (GOLD analysis project Ga0137371, IMG submission 104919) | Vadose zone soil microbial communities from Sagehorn Ranch, Mendocino, California, USA - Sage1_R_40_16 metaG | ecosystem: Environmental > Terrestrial > Soil > Vadose zone | place: USA...
GCGCCCTTGCCGGCGTCGTCGGGATCGAGGCCGAGCAGCGCCCGCATCGCGATCCGCATCGCCAGTCCCCGCATCCATGCGTAGACGTCGACGACCTCGCCCGGGCGCAACCGCCCGATCGCGGGCGTCGTCTCGGCGACCATCGCCTCCACGGCGGCGCCGACCTGCTCGCGGTGGAAGGCGGGCATCATGATCTCCCGCGCGCGGTCGTGATAGGCGTCGTCGATCGTCAAGAGCCCGTCGCCGAGCAGCTTGGTCAGGTCGCCGAAGCTGGACTCGCGCCAGTGGAAGCTCTCGGGGTGGGAGACGGTTACGAAGTGGTTTGCCTCCGGCCCGAGCATGAAGACGACCGGGTGGTGGAGGATGCGAACGGTGAAGATCGGCCCGTGCTCCTCGTAGAGGGAGAGCAGGATCGGCAGCGGGTCGCGCGCCATCTTCAGGGTGCGGCCGAAGTCGAAGTCCTGGGGGCCGGGCGGGTAGGCGCCGCGACGGCGGACGCGCAGCTCGGTGCGAATATCGTCGGCCAGCCGCACAACCGGGTTGGCGCTCAGCTGCCGCGGCGGCTCGACCCGCGGCGCCGGTCCGACTGCGGTCTCGGCGGGCATGCCGCGGATGATATTTGGCTAACCAGCCAACTTGCCGCGTGGCGCTTTTCCCGTCATATCGACGGATAAGGCGCCACGGGTAGCCTGCGCGCCTAGGGCGAGGGCGGCTGCTGCTGCGTGGGATCGGCGGGCTGTTGCTGCTGCTCTGGCGGAAGCGGCGGCGGCATCGCGTCCGAGGCGACGGGAGGCGCCGGCGCTCCAGGGAGCGCCTCCGCCTCTTGGCGCCAGAGGTCGTTGAGCGAGACCTGGACATAGGCCCACAGCCCGGGCGCGAGCAGGAGGTAAAGGATGATCGCGATCCAGCCGTTGACCGGCTCGTTGCCGCCGAGGCGCGCTGCTCCCTGGACCCGCTTCACCCCGCGCCAGTAGCTGACCAGCGCCGGCACGATGATCAGGCCACCGGGGAAGAGCGCAAGCACCGAGTTGGTCGGGTTCTGGCCGAGGTCGTAGCCCTTGGCGCGCCCGTAGTCGCGCAGCTCGCGGTTGATCCGGTACCACCAGACGAGGTGGTAGATGCCGAGGGTGATGAACGGCAGCAGCGCCACCGCCCAGGGACTGCGGATCTTGACCGGGTCCTGGCTACCGCGGATATTCATCTCGTAGGCCATCGGAGCTCCTTCTCGAGGGGAGGGGTCTTGACGACCCTAACCGAGATCCGCGTCGTCGCCCAGCACTGCTCGGCCCAAGGCCTCGCAGAGTCGCCTCCTCGACTCCCTCGACGCGGGCGACCTTGTCGCGCGACTTGGCGCCGCGCACGACGCTCACCCGCGATGGAACGGGTCCTCGACCTTGATCCCGTCGAAGCGGCGGAAGTCGCGGTCGCGGGTGTAGATCGTGCTGACGCCGTGCTGGCGCATCAGAGCCGCGATGTGGGCGTCGGGCACCTGGTTCCCCCGAGTGAAGTCCGGCGCGGCGGATTCGTAGGCCTTGAGAAAGCCGGGACCCTCCCCGGGCGCGCGCACATGGGGACGTTCGAGCAGCGAGGCGATCGAGGCGAGTGCCTCTCCGGGGGTGAGCGGATTCGCACCGATCGCCGGGTGGGTCACTATGCGTACGAAACCCATCAGCGCGGGCCAGAAGACGAACAGCAGCTCTGGACCGTGGGCGAGCCGCTCGATTAGGTCACTCGCCGCGCGACCGACATCGGTGCCCGAGTCGGACGCATAGACGAGAACGTTGGTATCGACCGTCGCACTCAACGGCTGCGCTCGGCTTCCTCGGCGTCGAGTATCCGCCAGAGTGCGTCCTTGTCCTCCAGATCTACCTTCAGGCCCAAGTCCTTACGAGCCCATCGCAGTGGCGGCGGTTCTGTGGCCGGCTCCTCGTGCAATCCCATGGCGAGGACCTCCGACGCCACCTGCCCCATGCTCTTACGCTCCGCGGCAGCCCTGTGGCGCAGCTCCGCGAGGATCGTCGCGTCGAGATCGAGGGTCGTGCGAGGCATGATGCTCGATGTTATAGCAGTTGTCATCAGATGTGTCTCCTGCTCGCCTGACCGAGGCCCGGCGTCAGTCGCCGTCTCGGCGCGGCTCGTGGCCGGGACAGGCTAGGACCGGAACCCGCGGATAGCGGGGATAGCGCGGGTCGGTGCGCGAGCGCAGGCAGAGCGAGAAGACCGACCCGCGCGTGTTCGGCACCAGCTGCTGGTGCACGCAGCTGTCGCAGAGACCGTTTGCGGGCGGGGCCGGGCGGCTCGTCACGCGTTGAAGCTACCGCGGGCGAGCGGCAGCCCGGCCGGCACACCGGGGACTGCGGAGAGGAGCTGCTGGACCGAGATGTCGCCGCGCTCGAAGGCGAGCGCCGAGCCGGTCATGTAGAGGCGCCAGATCCGCTCCCGCTCCTCGCCCGCCGCGGCGATCGCCGCGGCGCGGTTGGCGGCGAGGTTCTCGACCCAGCGATGCAGGGTCAGCGTGTAATGCCCGCGCAGCGACTCGGCGTCGCGCAGCTCCAACCCCGCCCGCTCCATCGACTCGACCACCCGGCCGACCGGGTGCAGCTCGCCGTCGGGAAAGACGTAGCGCCAGACGAAGGTGTCGCGGCGGCGGGGTCCCGGCGCAAGGCGCACGATCCCGTGGTTGAGGACGAGGCCGCCGGGACGCAGGAGCTCTCGCAGCCGGCGCATGTACCCGTCGAGCCGCGCCGCGCCGACGTGCTCGTACATGCCGACGCTGGCGACCTTGTCGTAGGGGCCATCCTTGACCTCGCGGTAGTCCTGCACGCGAACCTCGCAGCGGTCCTCCAGTCCCGCCTCGCGAATGCGCTCACGGGCGAGCTCGGCCTGCGGCTCGGACAACGTGACGCCGACCGCGTGGGCGCCGTAGCGCTGGGCGGCGTGGAGCACCAGCGAGCCCCAGCCGCAGCCGACGTCGAGCAGCCTCTCCCCCGGGGCGAGGCGCAGCTTGCGGCAGATCACGTCGAGCTTGCGCTCCTGCGCCTCCTCGAGGGTCTCGTCCGGAGAGGAGAAGTAGGCGCAGGAGTAGACCATGCTCGGCCCCAGCACGAGGCGGTAGAACTCGTTGGAGACGTCGTAGTGGTGGCGGACGGCGGCGCGGTCGCGGCGCAGGGAGTGCAGGCGGCCGCCGAGCCGGGCCTCGCTGGCCGGCGGTTCGGGGCGGTGGAGGCGAAGCGCCCCCGCCCGCCCCGCGGCGAGCAGCGACGCCAGCTTGTCTCGCAAGCCAAAGCGCAGCTCGCGAAAGCGCTCGCCCGCGCGCAGCGCCCGCTCGAGGTCGCCGTCGAGGTCGAGATCGCCTGCCACCCAGGCGCGCCCGAGGCCGATCTGATTCGGCGCCGTGGCGATATAGGCGAGCGCGCGGGAGTCGCGGACGAGCAGGGTGTCGCCGCTGCCCTCTCCATCCGGCCGCAGCTCGCTGCCGTCCCAGAAGCGCACCGCGAAAGGCAGACCGCCGGCAAGCCGGCGCTCGAGCCGCGCCGCGAGCGACGCGAAGCGATTGGCGACGCCGCCAGTGCTCTGCATCCGCCCGTCCAGGGTAGAGCGGCGATCAGGGCAAGGCAAACACATGAAGTCCTGCGGCAAGCCAGCGGCATCGCGCAAAGTGCGGCCGTCGGGTGCGGCTACCGCCTCCGAGCTGGCTAGCTTTGGACCTGAGAGCGACGTGGAGACCCTGTTCGAAACCGACGAGGCGACCTACTCGGGCACGGTCGAGGTGCTGGGCGTCATCTTCAGCGCCGAGGACGACGGCTACGCGGTGCTCGAGGTGGAGGACGCCGGCTCGGGCGAGGGGTTCGCGCTCGTCGGCCCGGTCGCGCACCTGGGCGCCGGCGACCGGGCGGAGGTGAGCGGCGAGTGGCAGACGCACTCGCGCTACGGCCGCCAGCTCCGCGCTCGCGGCGCGATGCCGATCGACCCGGCCGACCGCGAGGGGCATATCGCCTACCTCACCTCGCTGCGCCATATCGGCCCGGCCCGCGCCGAGCGGCTCGTCGAGGAGCACGGCGAGACGGTGCTGCAGGCGATCGCCGCCGACCCGGCCGGGGTGTTCGGCGCCCTGCACGGCGTCAGCGCAAAGCAGGCGTCGGCCGCGGCGGAGTCGTGGCAGGCGAGCCGCGCCGTCCGCGACCTCCACGTCCAGCTCGCCCCGCACGGGCTGGCCCACCTGGCGGCGCCGATCCACGCCCGCTATGGGGAGCAGGCGATGGCGATCCTGCACGAGAATCCCTACCGGCTGACCGAGATCGATGGCGTCGGCTTCGCCCGCGCCGACCGGATCGCGCTGGCCGCCGACGTGCCGCCCGACTCTCCCCGCCGCGCCCAGGCCGCCGCCGTCTTCGCGCTGGCCGAAGCCGAGCAGCAGGGGCACACCAACCTGCCGGTCGACGAGCTGCGGGCGCGCGCCGCCAAGCTGCTCGGGCTCGACCCGGACCCCGACGTGCTCGCCACGGCGCGCGGCCTGCTGCTCGAGGAGGGGCGGGTCTACCGCGAGCGGACGCACGCCTCCGAGCTCGCCGTCGCCGCGACGCTGGCCGCCCGCGCCGCCGCTCACCCCCACCTCGACCACGATCCTGGCGACTCGCCGCCGGAGGACGACGAGCACACCCGCGGCCTCACCGACGAGCAGTGGGCGGCGGTGCGGGGCGCCTTCGCCTCGCGCATCTCGATCCTCACCGGCGGGCCCGGCGTCGGCAAGACGGTCTGCACGCGGGCGATCGTCGCGGAGGGCGAGGCGGCGAACGCAAGGGTCGCCCTCTGCGCGCCGACCGGCCGCGCCGCGCGCCGGCTCGAGGAGGCGACCGGGCACGCAGCGCAGACGATCCACCGGATGCTCGAGTGGGCCCCGGGGCGCGAGCCCGGCTTCGGGCCCGGGCGCTCCCTGCCCGCGGACCTGGTCGTCGTCGACGAGTCCTCGATGCTCAACCTGCGGCTGATCGAGATGCTGCTCGGCGGCCTCGCCGAGTCGACCCACGTCGTCTTCGTCGGCGACGCCGACCAACTGCCGCCGATCGGCGCCGGCAAGCCGTTCGACGACCTGATCGCCGCGGGGATCGCGCCGGTGGTGCGGCTCAGTCACATCTTCCGCCAAGCCGCCCGCTCGATGATCACGACGGCGGCGCACGCGGTCAACGACGGCAGGGCGCCGGTCCTGGAGCCCGAGGAAGACCAGGAGCAGGACTTCTTCTTCATCGACCGGCCGAGGCCCGAGCGAGCGCTTGACGCAGTCATCGAGATCGTCGCCGAGCGGGCGCCGCGACGCTTCGACTGCGACCCGATCCGCGACGTGCAGGTGCTGGCGCCGATGTACCGGGGGGCGGTTGGGATCGACGCGCTCAACGAGCGCCTCCAGGCCCGGCTCAACCCGCGCGGCAAGTTGGTGCTGAACGGCCGCTTCCGGCTGGGCGACCGGCTGATCCAGACCCGCAACTCGCACGAGCTGGGGCTGATGAACGGCTCGATCGTCTTCCTGCGCTCCGACGACCCCGAGGAGGAGGAGATCGTCGTCGACACCGACGACGGCGGCACGCTGGAGATCCCCTACGGGGAGACCGCGACGCTGCGCCTCGCCTACGCGATCTCCGTCCACAAGGCCCAGGGTTGCGAGGTGCCGGTCGTGGTCGGCGTCTGCCACCGCTCCCACTCCCGCATGCTGACCCGGCCCCTCCTCTACACGGCGATCACCCGCGCCCGCGGCGCCTGCGTCCTGGTCGGCGACCCCGCCGCCCTGGCGATGGCGGTGCGGCGCGACGACGGGGGCGGTCGGCACTCGGGCCTGGCGGCGCGCCTGCGCGGCTGACCGGCGCCGCGATACTCACTGGGGTGAAGCCCACCCCACGCGCAAGGCCTCCCCTCGCCGCGATCGCGATCACCCTCGCCGGGATCGCGGTCCTCGCCGCACTGGTGCTCGCGATCCCGGCGCTGCGCGACGCGTTCGAAGCGGCGATTCACGGCGACACGGCCGAGGTGCGGCGCCAGCTCGACAGCCTCAGCCTCGCCGGGCCCCTGCTGATCGTCGCCCTGGCGCTGATCCACGCGGTCGTCTTCTACCCGGCGGAGATCGTCGACGCGGCGGCGGGCTTCGTCTACGGCTTCCTGCCCGCGCTGGCGCTGACGATGCTCGGCTGGCTGCTCTCCGGGCTACTCTGCTTCGCAATCGGCCGGTCCGTGGCGCGGCCGCTGCTCGACCGCTGGCTGGGAGCGGAGCGCTTCGAGCGCACCGAGGCGGCGATCGAGCGCGGCGGTCCCACGCTGCTGATCGCCGTGCGGCTGATCCCGATCGTCCCCTTCAGCCTCGTCTCCTACGCGGCCGGCGCCGCCCGCGTGCCGCCCTGGCGCTTCGTCTGGACGACCGCGGTCGGCTACCTGCCGATCACGGCGCTCGCCGTCTACTTCGGCACCCGGCTCGAGGGCCTCAGCCTCACCGACCCGCTCGTCCTCGCCAGCGCCGCCGCCCTGCTCGCCCTGCTGCTCGCGGGCCACTGGGTGGCACGGCGTGGCGCCACCGGGACAGCGTCTTAGCTCGGCTCGCATCCGACTTTGACCCCACCCGGCTGTGGTCAAAGTCGGATGCAGCGACCACGCGGGCCCTTAGCGGGCTGACGGGTCTCGGTCAGTCGATCCGCTCGACGCGGAAGCGGTAGACCGCGGGGGTCTTGTCGGCATTGCCGGCGGCGTCGCGGGCGACTGCGCGCACCGAGTGCCGGCCCGGTTTGAATCGCATCACGAGCCTAGTCGGGCAGGGCCGGAACAGGCCGCCGTCGATCCGGCATACGAACGTGACGTCGCTCTCGTTGGCGCCGAACACGAAGACGGCCTTTGCCCGGCCAAGGCGCGTCCGGATCAGCTTGGGCGGCCGCAGGCGAAAGAAGGTGCGCAGGGCCCGATTGGCTGTCGAGTTGACGATTGGAGCCGGGACGGGTGTCGGACCGGGGGCCGGGGATGGCTCCGGAGTCGGCTCGGGCGGACACGAAACCGGGGACGGCGGCGGGCTCGGGACGGTGCCGGGGGAGCTGGGCGTCACCCCCAGCTGTTCGAGCGCGCCGACCGCGTCGAGAAGACCAGAGCCGACCGCTTGCGGCGGGAATGTCCCGACTTCGACGGCGGCTTCCCTCTGGGCTTTCTCTACGTTCGCGACGCTCTCCGCCGGTTTCGCCTCACGCTCGAGCGCCGCCACGGCGGCTGCGTGCGGCGCCGCCGCCGAGGTCCCGAAGAATCGCCAGACGCCGGACATGCACGAGGCGAAGAACGTGCTGGCGCCGCCGTCCGTGGTCACGAGGTCGGGCTTCGAAAGGACCTGGGGCGAGCCCAGTTTTGGAGCGGGGCTCGTGCCTTCGACCGGGCCGAAGTAGTGCGTCACCGGCCCTCGCGAGGAGAATTTCTCAGGGGCGGCAGTGGTGCTGTAGCGAATCGCCCCAATGCTCATCGCGTATTCGCCGCCGTTATGACCGAAGATCGTCGGGCCGGCCACGTCGCTCCCGATCGATTTCTGGGTTGCCGTGACCCCACCACCGTTCTCGAGCAGGGCGAACTTGAGGGGCGGATTGGCGATGCCGCTGTAGCGGTTGATGACGAGCTGCACTTCCGCCTGGGCGCCGCTTTCGTTTTCCCAGCCGACCAGCTCGAACGGTCGCTTGCTGCCGCCAACGTTGTCTTCGATGCTGCCGCCGATCACCTGGCCTTTGGAGTTGAGTAGGAAGGTGTCAATGTCGGTGTTGACCCCTTCCCACGGTTCTGCCCACTGAAGATCGGCGATCAGGGTCGCGCCACTGGCCACGGTGATCCCGAACGTCCGGTCGACGCCGGATTCGGGGTTGAAGTCCATGCAGTGGCTCGGGTGCAATCCTGTTCCCGGTCCTTCTGCTTCTTCGATTTCTTCCGACAGCGTCACCAGCGAGGGCGGGCAGTTCCCCGAGTCGCGGAATTCCGGTGCTTCCCAGGAGGCGATTTCCCTGCTCCCTTCGAACAGGTTGTTGTTGCCGGCAGAGGAGAAGTAGGCGACGCCGCTCGCCGTCACGTTGCTCACCGCCACGCCAACCGGACCTTCCTGGAAAAACGGCTCTTCGAAGTAGCTGACATCGTCGGCGATCACCTTGGCGTCTGCTCCAGCCGGAGACGGCGCGGCCAGCCTTTCGACGTTTTCGGCGAAGGAAAGTTCGCCCTTGAAGGCGGTGGCGAAGGCAAGGGAGGCGCCGGGGGCCAGATCGTGCACGATCTGCGCCATCGCGCGTCCCTCGTCCGCGGGTTCCGGTTCTTCTGGCCCCGGTTCGTAGTCTTCGACGACGTCAACCGGAGTTTCGTGTCCGCACGGATTGCCGGGGCCGGGCAGATCGCCGCTTTCGACGTCTTCCGCCGCGTGGCTCGCGATCGGTTCGCTGCCATCGGCGGAGAGGGTGGCCTGGTCGAACGAGTCGGAGAGGACGCCCACTGTCACCCCGCTGCCGTCGACTTCGAATTCGCTTCGCGCCTGCGCGGCACGAAGCTGTTCGTCGCCCTCCGAGGTAGCGGCTCCGAAGCACGGCGTGGTCACGGAGGTGAGCGGTCCCGCGTTCCCGGTCCCGAAAACCATTGGCGTGAGCACCTCAGTAACCCCATCGACGCGGGCTACGCGGACCAGCCGCCGCAACTCCGCCGGCACGACCGCAGCCGTGACCGTCTGGTAACGACGGCTGACGTCGACGATCTTCGCGCCGGCGGCGCGCAGGGCATCGAGGCTGGCGGCGACGCCGTGGTCGAAGCGCACGTCCACGAGCACCCGGTTGCCCTCGCGCAGCAGGCTGCCGGGGCCTTCGGCGGCCAGGCTCAGCTTCGCCGCCTGCAAGGGCTCGGGGGCCGAGCGCAGCGAGGGCTTCGCCAGCTCGGCCAGCCGTGGCGAGAGATCGCTTGCGCCGCGGCCGCGCGACATGCCGAAAGCCGATGCGGGCAGCAGGGCGCAGGCCAGGACCAGCGCGACGATCGGCAGTCGCCGGACCCGGCGGGCGAGCTTTGCCCCTGTCGGCATCTCATCAAGTTATCGGCTCGATCGCCTGCTTTCCTGAACACGCTTTGACGCGCGGATGTGCTTTGCCTGCTACGGTCCCCGCGTTCGGTCGGATCGAGGATCCGACAAAGTCGTGCGTAGCGCTCGCAGTCGTTGCTTTACCAGCATCCTCCGCGTTCGCAGCACATGAAGTGGAGGCAATGCATGCCATCCGGAACAGTCAAGTGGTTCAGCGACGACAAGGGCTACGGGTTCATCACGCCCGATGACGGCTCCAAGGACGTCTTCGTGCATCACAGCGCGATCCTCGGCGAGGGTTTCAAGACCCTGGCGGAGGGCGCCAAGGTGACCTACGAGTCCGAGGACGGCCCCAAGGGCCCCGCCGCCGCGAGCGTCCAGCAGACCTCGTAGTCGCGCACCGCTCTTAGAGCAGTCAGGAGGCCCGCCGATCGGCGGGCCTCTTCTTTCCGGGGCGCGTGGCGCAGCGCATATCGGCGTCCTCGGGTCGCTCGCGCGACCTCGATCTGCTTGGCCACGCGCCCCGGGACCCTTCCCTAACCTCCTGCTGTCGGATGACTACCACTCGAAACGATCTGCGCAATATCGCGATCATCGCCCACGTCGACCACGGCAAGACGACGCTGGTCGACGCGATGCTTTGGCAGACGGGCGCCTTCCGCAAGGGCCAGGACGTGGCCGAGCGGGTGATGGACTCGATGGACCTGGAGCGTGAGAAGGGGATCACGATCCTCGCCAAGAACACGGCCATCGATTACAACGGCGTAAAGCTCAACATCGTCGACACGCCCGGGCACGCCGACTTCGGCGGCGAGGTCGAGCGCGGCCTGACGATGGTCGACGGGGTGCTGCTGCTGGTCGACGCCTCCGAGGGACCGCTCCCCCAGACCCGCTTCGTGCTGCGAAAGGCGCTGGAGGCGAAGCTGCCGACGATCCTCGTCGTCAACAAGGTCGACCGGCCCGACGCCCGCATCGCCGAGGTCGTCGAGGAGGTCTACGAGCTGTTCATCGAGCTCGACGCCGATTCCGAGCAGATCGACTTCTCAATCGTCTACGCCAACTCCAAGGCCGGCTGGGCCTCGCTCTCCGAAGGGGTCGAGGGGACCGACCTCTCCCCCCTGCTCGAGCTGATGCTGGAGAAGATCCCCGCGCCCGAGCACGATCCCGAGCACCCCTTCCAGGCCCACGTCACCAACCTCGACGCCTCTCCCTACGTCGGCCGCCTGGCGCTCTGCCGGGTGCGCCACGGGACCGTGCGGGCCGGACAGCAAATCGCCTGGTGCCGGGCCGACGGCAGCGTCGAGCGGGCGGCGGTTTCCGGTCTCTACGTGACCGAGGCGCTGGAGCGCGTCGAGGCCGAGGAAGCCGGTCCGGGCGAGATCATCGCCGTCGCAGGCCTGGAGGAGGTGACGATCGGCGAGACGCTGGCCGATCCCGCGGACCCGCGGCCGCTGCCGGCGATCACGGTCGACGAGCCGGCGCTCTCGATCGTTGTCGGCATTAACACCTCGCCGCTCGCCGGCCAAGAGGGCGACAAGCTGACCGCCCGCCAGATTCGCGGCAGGCTCGACGCCGAGCTGGTCGGCAACGTCTCGATCCGCGTCGAGGACACCGAACGTCCCGACGCCTGGGAGGTGCAGGGCCGCGGCGAGCTGCAGCTCGTCGTGCTGCTGGAGCTGATGCGGCGCGAGGGCTTCGAGCTGACCGCTGGCCAGCCGCGGGTGCTGACCCGCGAGATCGACGGCAAGGTGCACGAGCCGGTCGAGCGGCTGGCGATCGACATCCCCGACGAGCACGTCGGCGCGATCACGCAGCTGCTGGCGCAGCGCAAGGGGCGGCTCGAGCAGATGGCTAACCACGCCAACGGCTGGGTGCGTATGGAGTACCTGGTGCCGGCCCGCGGCCTGATCGGCTTCCGCACCGAGTTCCTCACCGAGACCCGCGGCACGGGCCTGATGCACCACGTCTTCGACCGCTGGGGGCGCTGGGCGGGCGAGCTGCGCATCCGCCCGACCGGCTCGATCGTCGCCGACCGCCGCGGCAAGACGGCGACCTACGCCCTGCTCGGCCTGCAGGATCGCGGCACGCTCTTCGTCGGCCCCGGAGAGGAGGTCTACGAGGGGATGATCGTCGGCGAGAACGCCCGCACCGAGGACCTCGACGTCAACGCGATCAAGGAGAAGCAGCAGACCAACATGCGCGCCGCCAGCGCTGAGGTCCTCGAGCGCCTGGCACCGCCCAAACGGCTCTCGCTCGAAGCGGCCGTGGAGTTCCTGCGCGAGGACGAGTGCGTCGAAGTGACGCCGGAGTCGGTGCGCCTGCGCAAGGTCGAGCTGGACAGGGTCAAGCGCCAGAAGATGGCGCGCCAGGGACCAGCGGCCGCCCCGGCAATGCGCGGCTGAAGCCAGAAGTCGCCGGCCCGGATTGGCCGGCGGCTCCGCTGGCGGTTAGGCCCCTGCCCTGAGAGCGTTGCCTTGTCAGACCGTCGCCGGGGCCTGCTCGGCCTGGCTTGCCTGGGACTCTCCCGCCTTCTTGGCGGCGGCCTGCGACTCGGGCGTGGTCTCGTCGATGTTTCGCGGCAGCAGCACCTCGCGGGCGATCACCAGGCGCTGGATCTGGCTGGTGCCCTCGTAGAGCTGCATGATCTTCGCGTCGCGCATCAGCTTCTCGACCGGGTACTCCTTGATGAAGCCGTAGCCGCCGTAGACCTGGACCGCGTCGACGGTGATCTCCATCGCCGAGTCGGCGGCGAAGCGCTTCGCCTCCGAGGAGACGAGCGTGTTGCGCTTGCCCTGGTCGAGCAGCACCGCCGAGTTCCAGACCAGCAGGCGGGCGGCGTCGACCTTGGTCGCCATGTCGGCGATCATGAACTGGATCGCCTGGTGCATCGCGATCGGCACGCCGAACTGGACCCTTTCCTTGGAGTACTCGGCGGCGTACTCGAAGGCGGCGCGACCGATCCCGACCGCCATCGCCGAGACGCCGGGACGAGTGCGGTCGAGGGTCATCATCGCCAGCTTGAAGCCCTTGTTCTCCTCGCCGAGCAGGTTCCCGGCCGGGATCTCGACCTCGTCGAAGGAGATGGTCGCGGTGTTGGACGCCCGCTGGCCCATCTTGTCCTCCTTCTTGTCGACGCTGACCCCGGGGAGGTCAGCGTCGACGACGAAGGCGCTGATCCCACGGTGGCCGGCCTCGGGGTCGGTCTTGGCGTAGACCGTGAAGTAGTCGGCGTAGGTGCCGTTGGTGATGAAGCACTTGGAGCCGGTGATCACGTACTTGTCGCCCTTCTTGACGGCACGGGTCTTCATCCCGCTGACGTCGGAGCCGGCGTCGGGCTCGGTCAGACAGAAGGAGGCGAGCTTCGGCTCCTCCGTGAGCATCCCCAGGTACTTCTTCTTCGTCTCCTCGGAGCCGCCGAGGGCGATCGGCGCCGAGGCGAGGCCGTTGGCCATCAGCGAGGTGCCGATCCCCGAGCATCCCCAGCCCATCTCCTCCTCGATCAGGCAGCCAGAGAGGTAGTCGAGGCCGGGACCGCCGTAGGCCTCGGAGATGTGGGTGTTCATCAACCCCACCTCCCAGGCCTTCTCGACGATGTCCTGGGGCCAGGTGCCGTCCTTGTCGTACTCCCAGGCGACCTTGCGGATCTCTTTCTCCGCGAAGTTGTGCGCCAGCTCGCGCAGATCTTTCTGCTCGTCGGTGAGGGTGAAGTCAACCACGGGTCGAGACTCCTTTTGTCCGTGCGTAAGCCTTTTCTTGCGGCCTCGCCGCAAGGCGCGACCACCGATTGACTGGTCAGTCAACCAGGCCGAAGATTAGCGGATAGCCAGGCCTCGCCAGGGGTCCTACCCTTGGGGCATGGCGCTGCTGAGCGCGATAGCGATCGACAAGGGCACCGTGCTGCTGCTGATAACGATCGTCGTGCTTCCGATCGCCGCCGTCACCTTCGCGCTCGCCGGCCCAGCCTGGAGGGGGATCGGCAAGGGCCCCTTCGCTATCGAGCAGGAGCTGCCGTCGAGGAGGACCACGGCGCCGCTGGCGCCGGTCGACCCGGCCCTCCAGGCGGCGGAGGCCCGGCAGATGCTCGAAGCCAAGTCCTACCGCCGGCGCCGGCGCGGCGAACCCGGGATCGACGTCGAGGCGGAGCTGGCGCGGGCGCTCGATCCCCCCGGCGCGCAGCCACCCACCCGCCGGGAGGAGCTGCGAGCCGAGATACGCCAGCTGGTGATCGCTCGCAACGAACGGCGGCTTCGCCAGGGTCGCGAGCCGCTCGACGTCGAGGCGGAGACCGAACGCGAACTCGCGAATCTCGTAGGATCGGCGTGATGGCTGGGGCAGACGACAACCTCTACGAGATCGAGGAGCTGCTGATGCAGCCCGGCACCTATTTCAACCCCCAGACAGAGGTCCTGGTGGTGGTCGACGACTCGACCTCGCTCGACCAGGAGGTCTTCAACATGGAGGCCTACGAGGGCGCCGAGTGGGTGCGCGTCTCCGACGAGGTGCCGGTAGACGAGGACTCGCGCGACCGGATCCTCGAGCACTTCCAGACCCACTACCACCCCGGCTCGGGCGGCTCGGTCTCGACGACGGCGCTCGAGCAGGGCGACGGCGAGCTCGACGAGGGCGAGCAGGGCCAAGAGCCCGGCCGCGAGGACTGACTCCGGCCTCTGGCCGAGCTGCCAGCGGCCTGAACCGGCCGCCCTCAGGCGTAGTAGAAGGCGAGGCCGAGGACTACGTAGACGGCCAGCAGCTGGAAGCCCTCGAACCAGGTCGACTCGCCGTCCTGGGTGACGTAGTTGGCGATCAGGACCGCGAGCAGCAGGGCGCCCAGCTCGAAGCCGTTGAAGACGAGCGCCAGCGGGTGGGGGCCGATCGCCAGCGAGGCGAGGACGAGGACCGGCGCCACGAAGAGGGCGACCTGGGCGCTGGAGCCGATCGCGATGTTGACCGCGAGGTCCATCTTGTTCTTCATCGCCACGAGGACGGCCACCCAGTGCTCGGCGGCGTTGCCGACGATCGCGACGACGATCACGCCGATGAAGAACTCGGAGAGCCCGATCGCCTGCGACGTCTCGCTGATCGAGCCGACCAGCACCTCCGACATCACGCCGACCAGCACCCCGGCGATCGCCAGCGCGATCACCGAGGTCCGCACCGACCAGCCCCAGGTCTCCTCGTCCTCGTAGTCGGGGTTGAAGATGTCGCGATGTGTCTTCAGCGAGAAGAAGAGGCCCACCACGTAGGTGACGATCAGGACGATCGCCACCGCCAGCGATAGGTGCTCGACGGTCGGGCCGTAGTCGACGATCTCGGTGCCTGGATGGGGCAGCCCACTGCCCTCGACCAGGGCGAAGATGGCCGGCATCAGCAGCGCCACCGCGGCCAGCAGCAGCATCGAGGTCTGGACGCTGACGCCGGTCCTGCTGAAGACCTGCTTCTCGCGTCCCAGCCCGCCCGCGAACATCGCCGCGCCGAGCACCAGCAGGATGTTGCCGATGATCGAGCCGACGATCGAGGCCTTGACCACCTCGTGCAGGCCCTGGCCGAGCGCGAAGAGGGCGATGATCAACTCCGGCGCGTTGCCGAAGGTGACGTTGAGCAGGCCGCCGACGCCCGGCCCCGACCGCGCCGCGAGCTCCTCGGTGGCGCGGCCCATCAGCGCCGCGGTGGGGACGATGCCGAGCGCCGAGGCGGCGAAGACGAGGCCGGCCGAAGCGCCGGCCAGGTCGAGCGCCACCGCGATCGGGATCAGCGGCGTCAGCAGGTAGGGCCAGCCGTACGGGGTGCGGAGGAAGGCCGCGTTGAGCTGTGGCATAGCGGTTCGCCCTGGCCGGCTACTTGAGCAGCGAGCCGCACTTCTGGATGTCGGCGGCGCTGTGCGCGCTCTGGAGGCACTTCGTGTACGACTGGCCGCCGCCCGAGCTACTGCTGCCGCCGCCCGAGCCGCCGCCGATTTCTTTCAGCAGGTTGCCGAGGCCGCCACCGAGGCCGCCCAGACCGCCAGACCCGCCTTCGCCGTTGAGCAGGCCCAGCAGTTCAATCGGGTTGACGCCGAGCTTGAGGAAGAGCTGGTTGAGCGGCTTGGTCTTCAACGGCGGCAATATCGTCTGTTCTTCGTTGACCCCGGTCAGGCTGAGATCGAAGTCGATGCTGACGCTTTCCGGTCCGCTTGCGGACTGCTTCGGTTCGATCGAGAGCTTCGCCGAGACCCTCCTCACGATGTGGTCGTCGCCGACGTAGACGTCGACGTGTGCGGTCTTCAGCGCGCTTTCGACTTCGCTCTTGGCCTTGTCGACTTCTTCGCCCGAGGGAAGCGGCCCGGCGGCGCCGAGCTGCGCCCGGCAGGCCGGTTCTTCGGCGAGCTGGACGAGCGAGTCGATCGTCGCGGAGACGTCGAGGTCGCCGCTGACCTTCGTCGTGCCGGTCCCGCCGACGTCGGCGCTGCCGTCGTTTACGAGGTTGTCGGCGAAGTTGCCGACGTTCAGTTCCGCGGCCGCTTCCTGGCAGGCGGTGACGTCCCCCGACTTCCCGCCGCCGCTGCGCTGCTGCGCTTCTTCGATCGTCGACTTGACGAAGCCGAAGGTGGTCGCGTCGACCGCGTAATCGGTGCCTTCGTAGCTGACGTAGGCCTTGTTGGGCAGCAGGGTCAGCCCGCCTTCGAAGTCGACGTCTTTGCCGTTGATCGAGCCGTTCGCCTTCGCCGTCAGGTCGAGCTTGGGGAGTTCCCCTTCCCCTCCGCTCTGAAAGGGTCCGGAGAGGCTGACGTCGAGGTGCCCCCCTTCCTTCCCCTTGGCGTCGACGCCGAGCGAGAGGTCGACGTTGCCGCTTTCGACGCCCTGCAGCGTGGCGTCGTCGAGGACGGCCTGCGGGCTTTCGCCGCTGTCCCCACCGCAGGCGGCGAACGCGGTTGCAAGCGCGAGCAGCGCGGCGAACAGGAAGAGGATGCGGAGTCGGCTCAAGGCGGTGGTCCTCCTGGGTGTCGGATCGGGCTTGGTCGTAAAGCCTAGTGCGACGCGGCGAGCGGCGAGGCGAGGTCGGCCATCGGCCCGATTATCATCGCCCCCATGACCGTTGTTGGCTCTGTCGCAGAGGTCAAGGAGATGCTCGCCGGCGCCGGCTACCTCGCCGACGAGCCGGCGGCGCTGGTCTCCTTCCTCGCGCAGCGGCTCGACAAGCCGGTCCTCGTCGAGGGCCCAGCCGGGGTCGGCAAGACCGAGCTGGCGAAGGCGCTCTCGCGCGCCAGCGGCCGCGAGCTGATCCGCCTCCAGTGCTACGAGGGACTCGACGAGGCCAAGGCGCTCTACGAGTGGAACTACCGCAAGCAGCTGTTGCGGATCCAGGCCGGCGGCGAGTCCGGCTGGGAGGACGTCCACGGCGACATCTTCAGCGAGGAGTTCCTGCTCGAGCGGCCGTTGATGCAGGCGATCGCCAGCTCCGAGCCCGTGGTCCTTTTGATCGACGAGATCGACAAGACCGACCAGGAGTTCGAGGCGATGCTGCTCGAGCTCCTCTCCGACTTCCAGATCACGATCCCCGAGCTGGGGCGGATCGCCGCGAAGACGATGCCGATCGTCGTCCTCACCTCCAACAACACGCGCGAGCTGACCGAGGCGCTGAAGCGCCGCTGCCTCTACCTCTGGCTCGACTACCCGGACCTCGAGCGCGAGATGGAGATCGTCCGCCTGCACGCGCCCGAGCTGCCCGAGACGCTGGCGCGGCGCCTGGTCGAGGTCGTGCGGATGGTGCGGGCGCTGGACCTGAAGAAGCCGCCCTCGATCGCGGAGTCGATCGACTGGGCGCGCACCCTGCTGCTGATGGGCGCCGAGGACATCGACCGCGAGACGTTCGAGCGCTCGATGTCGATCATCGTCAAGCACCGCACCGACATCGACCTGGTCGCGGAGCGGGTCGGCGTCAAGCTCGCCGAGGCCAGCCCTTCAGGGGGGTGATGGCGACGCCCGCCTCCCCCTACGGGCCGCGTGCCGACGCCGGGCCCCCCGGCCTGGCCGCCAAGCTGCTCGGCTTCTGCGAGGAGCTGCGCTCGGAGGGCGTCGCGGTCGGGACCTCGGAGATCCTCGACGCCTTCTCCGCCCTAGACGAGGTCCCGTGGACGTCCCAAGACGACTTCCGCGAGGCGCTGGCGGCGACGATCGCCAAGTCGCAGGAGGACCGCCGCCTCTTCGAGCTGCTGTTCGAGCGCTGGTTCTTCCGCGCCGCCGAGGCGGAGGCGATCGAGCGGAGCATCGGCGAGGGGGATCGCCGCCAGGAGGGCGGCGAGCGGCTCGACATCGACGAGCTGCGCGAGCAGATCCGCGAGGCGATCGTCGCGGGGAACGACGGCGAGATGCGCGACCTGGCACGGCTGGCGATCGCCGCCTTCGGCCGCCAGGGGGAGGGCTCGGGCGTGGTCGGGGTCGACGTGCAGCGGATCCGCCGCACGCTGGGGCTCTCGGCCGGGACCCAGCCCGCGGCGGAGGACGGCGCCGCCGAGCTGCCGCCGATCGACCGCGAGCAGCTCAACCGCTTCGAGCGCCACCTGCGCCGCGAGCTGGAGCGCGAGCTGATCGAGCGCACCTCCACCCTGCCCCCCTCGCGGCCGCTCGCCGAGCTCGACCGCGCCCTGCCGACCAGCCCGACGCAGGACCTCGCCGCCGTGCACCGCGCCGTCTCCCAGATGAAGCGGCGGCTGGCGACGCTCGGCCACGAGCAGCGCGGCCGCCGCAAGGGGCAGACCGTCGACGTGCGGCGCACGATGCGCGCCTCGCTGGAGACCGGGGGCGTGCCGCTGCGCCTGCGCCACCGTCCGAAGCGCCCGCGCCGGCCGGAGATCTACGTGCTCTGCGACGTCTCCACCTCGGTCACCTCGGCCAGCGTCTTCTTCCTCTCCGTCCTGCATGCCCTGCACGACTCGTTTCGCAAGCTGCGCAGCTTCGTCTTCATCGAGCGGATCTCGGAGGTAACCGAGGTCTTCGAGCACGAGCGCGACTTCCGCACGATCGCCCAGCGGATCTCCAGCGAGGGCGGCGTCGCCGACGTCTCCGGCTACACCGACTACGGCCGGGTCTGGCTCGAGTTCCTCGGCAGGATCTCGGACGAGCTCGACCCTCGCTCGACCGTGATCGTGCTCGGCGATGCCCGCACCAACGGCCGCGAGCCGCACGCCGAGGTCTTCGCCCAGATCGCCGAACGGGCCGGCCGCCTCTTCTGGCTCAACCCCGAGCCGAAGCTCTACTGGAACTACGGCGACTCGGTGATGGCGGCCTACGAGCGCCACTGCGACGGCGCCTTCGAGTGCTGGACCACCCGCCACCTCGAGAGCTTCGTAAACGTCGTCGCCGGCGGCGTCCCGGCGGGCGACTGAACGCTAGCGGGCGGCCCAGGCGTCCGGGGAGGCAGCGAGCGCCTCGACCGCGGCGGGAAGCTCACCGGAGACCAGGTCGGCGAGCGTGACGTGCTCGACCACGGAGCGGAGGCTGGCGCGGACGGCGATCCAGACCTCCTGAAGGTGCTGAGCGTTGCCGCGGTACTCGATCGACTCGGGCGGCGCCGACTGCACGTGCGCGATCGGCCCCTCGACGGCACGGACTATGTCGGCGATCGTGATCTCATCGGCGGGCCGAGCCAGCCAATAGCCGCCCTTCGCTCCGCGGCGGGCGCGGACGATGCCAGCGTGCTTCAACTCGAGCAGGATGTGCTCTAGAAACTGGAGCGGGATGTCCTGCGCATCGGCCAGCTTCTCGCCCTTGACCGGACCCTCCGCCGCCGCCGCCAGCTCCGCCGCGGCACGAACGGCATAGTCAGCCTTCGCCGAAACGCGCATGGAGGCAGTAAATCAGGCGGCCCCTCCTCGCGCGGGTGGCGTCGGGGTGGGATGGACTCGCCAGCCCGAAGGCTGCGGAGGGCAAGGCTCCAACTCTGCAAGCGCTTCGTCCCGGCGCCCGGAGCAGCGCGTAGGGCTGCCGAGGCCAACCCACCCCGGCGACAGGCCCCGCGCGCCGGGCGGCTAGCTCGCTGTCTCCATCGCGAGCGCCGCCGCTTCGCGCTGGCGGCGCTTGTGGAGCCAATGAGGGGCAGCCAGGATCAGACCCAGCCCCACGGCTGCGATAGCCGCGGCGATCGGCCAGACCGTCGGGTCCCCCTTCTGGATCGTGACGATGCCGGAACCGACGAGGACAACGCCGAGCGCGGTGCGAATGAAGCCCTGCGGCGCACGGTCGGAGAGGGCGGCGCCGATCACCACGCCGGGCACGGAACCGATCAGGATGTTGGCGGCGAGGACGAGGTCGACGTTGCCGCCGATCCAGTGGGCGAGGCCGGCCGCCCAGAGGAGGACGGCGGCGTGGAAGACGTCGGTGCCGACCACTTTCTTCGGCGAGAGGCGGTAGACGGCGATCAGCAGGATCGCGATCACGGTGCCCGAGCCCGCCGAGGTGACCCCGATCACGAAGCCGGTGGTGGCGCCGATCAGTACCGCGGCGACCTTGTGGCGGCGCTCGACGTCGAAGCGGTCGCGCTCGTCGACGAGGTTGCGCAGGATCAGCGCCCGGGTCAGGGTGATGATCCCGACCACCAGCAGGGTCCCGCCCAGCACCGCGTAGACGAGCGAGTCGAGCCGATCTTCGCCGATCTGGTTCTCCAGCACGGAGACGATCGCGACGCCGATCACCGCCGCCGGGACGCTGCCGAAGGCCAGCCACTTGACCAGCTCCATGTTCACCGTCTTCATCCGCAGGTGGCGCCAGCCGCCGACCGTCTTGGTCACAGCCGAGTAGAAGATGTCGGTGCCGATCGCCGTGGTCGGCTGGATCCCGAAGATGAGGATCAGCAGCGGCGTCATCAGCGATCCGCCGCCCATGCCGGTCATGCCGACGAGCACGCCGATGCCGAGTCCGAAGACGATGATTGCCGGGTCCATTGTGGGTTCCGCGCAAGGGTCGCTTATCGACTTTGCTGACCGTTTTGGTCAGGAGCGCGGAGTGCGCCAGGATACCAAGATGCCCATCGCGGAAGCCAAGGATTTCGCCGTCGCGGGCGCATCGCCTGCCCCCGGCGACACGCCGGCTACCCCCGTCTCGATCCGCGCCATGCGGCACTCCTATGGCGAGCTGCGCACGATCGAGCGGCTCGACCTCGAGGTCCCGGCGCACGGCGTGCTTGGCCTGGTCGGGCCCTCGGGCTGCGGCAAGTCGACCCTGCTGGAGCTGATCTGCGGCTTGCGGGAGCCGGAAGACGCCGGAGCGATCGAGGTGGGCGGGGCCGCCGCCGCCACGGAGCGTCTTGCCCGCTGCGCCTACATGCCCCAGCGCGACCTCCTGCTCCCCTGGTTCTCGGCGCTCGACAACGCGGCGCTGGCGTTGCGCAACCACGGCATGCGCCGGGCGGCGGCGCGGCGCGAGGCGGGGCGCCTCTTCCAACGCTTCGGCCTCGCCGGCTTCGAGGGCTCCGCGCCGGCCGAGCTCTCCGGCGGGATGCGCCAGCGGGTCGCCTTCCTGCGCACGCTCCTCTCCGGCAAGCCGGTGCTGGCGCTCGACGAGCCCTTCGCCTCGCTCGACGCGATAACGCGGGCGGAGATGCAGGAGTGGCTGGCGGGGGCGCTGGAGGCCGATCCGCGCACGGTCGTCCTCGTCACCCACGACGTCGAGGAGGCCCTCTACCTCTCCGACCGGGTCGCGGTGCTCTCGGCGCGACCGGCGCGCGTGATCGAGGAGCTGAACGTCCCGGCGCCGCGAGCCGCCAACCGTGACGGAGCCGTCACCAACCCAACCTTCGTCGAAGCTCGCGAGCGGGCCATGCAGGCCATGCGGTCTGCCTCTTCATCTAAACCCCAAGATGGACAGAGGAAGGTTCCCCTGTGAGAGCGTGTGGCGTTTTCCCCGTATGGACGTATAACGCGCCACGGAGTGGAAGATGAGGCGCTGGCTCCTCCCCATCCTCCTGATCGCCGCCCTGATCGGCGCCTGGCAGGTCGCCGCGACCAGCGGCGCGATCGCCAGCGCCCTGCACCTCGAGCCCTTCCTCGTCCCCTCCCCCTCCGAAATCGCCGAATCGCTTTGGCAGAGCCGCTCGCTGCTGGCAGAAAACGCCTGGGTGACGCTGCAGGAGGTGCTGCTCGGGTTCGGCTGCGCACTGGCGACCGGCCTCAGCTTCGCCGTCGCCATGCACCTCTCCGAGACCCTGCGGCTCGCCTTCTCTCCCCTGATCGTCGCCTCGCAGACGATCCCGGTCATCGTCATCGCCCCGATCCTGGTCGTCTGGCTCGGCTACGGGATCGGCTCGACGCTGGCGATCGTCGCCCTGATCTGCTTCTTCCCGATCGCCGTCAACACGCTCGACGGGCTGCGCTCGGTCGATCCCGAGGCAACCAAGATGATGCGTACCCTCGACGCCTCCAGCCGCCAGATCCTCTGGCGAGTCGAGGCGCCGGCGGCCCTCCCCTACGCCTTCAGCGGCGCCAAGATCGCCGTCGCCGTGGCGGTGATCGGCGCCGTCTTCGGCGAGTTGGCCGCCCCGGACGCCGGCCTCGGCCATCAGATCTTCCAGGACATGAACCAGCTGGAGACGGCGCGGGCCTTCGCCTCGGTCTTCCTCCTCTCGACGATCGCGATCGCCCTCTTCGGCCTGCTGGCCCTCGCGGAGCGTCGCGTCGTCACTTGGCGATAGAAACCCACCCCCGCAAAGACAACGGAAAGCAGAGGATGAGAGGCAACAAGACAGCAACGGGATTCCGTAGGCCGCTCGACGTCGCGA